>Ga0209399_10000163_pt1 | contig 40150 bp, 37 predicted proteins | sample OV2TP3_FD_184130 | JGI IMG/M metagenome (GOLD analysis project Ga0209399, IMG submission 184130) | Hot spring microbial communities from Beatty, Nevada to study Microbial Dark Matter (Phase II) - OV2 TP3 (SPAdes) (version 3) | ecosystem: Environmental > Aquatic > Thermal springs > Hot (42-90C) ... | reverse complement strand
CACGCCAAAAACATTGTCCACCGCGACATCAAGCCGGCGAACATTTTCGTTACCGCGCGCGGGCAGGCGAAGGTGCTGGATTTCGGGCTGGCCAAGCTATTGCGGCCAGTCGACGAGGCCACGGCCACGGAGAGCCTGACGAAGGCTGGCATGACGCCGGGGACGCTGCCCTACATGGCGCCGGAGCAGCTGCGGGGCCAGCCGGCGGACGCGCGGACGGACATTTATGCGCTGGGCACGGTGCTCTATGAGATGGCGACCGGCCAGCGGCCATTCCGCGAGGAGCTGGGGCCGCGGCTGATTGACGACATCCTGCACAAGCCTCCGGCGGTGCCGGGGCGGCTGAACCCGGAGCTTTCGGCGGAGTTGGAGCGAATCATCTTGAAGTGTCTGGATAAAGACCCCGAGAACCGCTACCAGTCCGCAAAGGAATTGATGGTGGATTTGCGGCGGCTGGCGGCGCCGACTGCGGCGACAGTTTCAGTTTACCCAGCGGCAGGGGCCGCTGGGCTGAACAGGAAAGTTTGGGGTTGGGTGGGGGTCGGACTGGCCGCGGTGGGGCTGGTGCTGGCGGCGCTGGTTGGCCTTAACGTGGGCGGGATGCGGGAGCGGCTCTTTCCGCTCGCGACGCCGCAAGGGCCGCCGTCGATTGCGGTGCTGCCGTTTGCGGACATGAGCCCGGCGAAAGACCAGGAATATTTTGCCGACGGGCTGGCGGAGGAGCTGCTCAACAAGCTGGCGAAGATTCCGGAGCTGAAGGTGACGGCGCGGACCTCGTCCTTTCAGTTCAAGGGGAAGACTGAGGACCTGCGGGTAATCGGGGAGAAGCTGAATGTAGCGACCGTCATGGAAGGCAGCGTCCGCAAGGAAGGGAGCCGCGTGCGGGTCACGGCGCAGCTCATCAACAAGGCGGATGGCTTTCACCTGTGGTCGGAGACGTATGACCGGGAGGTGACGGATATTTTCACGGTGCAGGATGAGATTGCGCGCTCGGTGGCTGGGGCATTGCAGGTGAAGCTGTTGGGGCAACCAGCGGCGGCCCCGAGGCCGGCACAGAACGTGGAAGCCTACAATGCCTACTTGCAGGGGCGGTACTTCTATGAGCGCGGAGGCCAGGCGAACTTGGAAAAGTCTGTAGCCTACTACGAGCAGGCCACCGAGCTCGATCCAAACTATGCCCCGGCGTGGGCGGGGTTGGCCCGGGCGCGCGATACCCAGGCGGGTTCGGGTTGGGGCCACGTGCCCATGGCCGAGGGCTATCGGGAGGCGCGGGTGGCGGCGGAGCGCGCGCTGGAGCTGGATCCAAATCTGGCAGACGGCCACGCCGCCCTGGGCTCGATCCAGATGTGGGTTGACTGGGACTGGGCGCGGGCGGACGCTTCTTTCCAACGGGCGCTGGAGCTTGAGCCGCGAAACACCCACGCCCTCTCGAATGCGGCGTGGTTGGCTCGCAGTCTGGGGCGTTTCGACGAGGCGCTGGCACTGAACCGTTGGGCGGTGGAGCTCGACCCGCTCAGCGCAAACGCCCACCATGCTCTTGGGTTCAATGCGTATTATGCGGGCCGCCTGGACGAGGCGACGGCGGCCCTCCGGAGGGCTCTGGAGCTGGCGCCGGAGCACTCCCTTGCCCGCGCCACACTCGTGTTCGTCTATCTGGCGCAGTCGCGACCCCAGCAGGCGCTGGCAGAGGTGGAACATGAACGGGACCCGTTCTGGCGCGCAGACGGGCAGGCGCTGGCCTATCATGCCCTCGGACAGAAGAAGGAGTCAGATGCGGCGCTGCAGATTGCCGCGAAGTTCGGAGACAGCGGCGCCTTCCAGATTGCGGAGGTGTACGGGTACCGCGGGGAAGCCGACCGGGCATTCCAGTGGCTGGAGCGGGCCTATGCGCAGCGCGACCCCGGCTGCGCGTTGGTCAAGGGCGACCCCCTGTTGAAGAACATTCAGAGCGACCCGCGCTACGCCGCCTTCCTGAAAAAGATGCGGTTGCCGGTGTGAGACTGGCGGCGACGAATCCGGCCATTGATTCCCTCAGCGGCTAAAGCCGGCCTTTCTCGCGTGCCAGGCGGCACGACTAAAGTCGTGCCCTGACGAAATTCGGCCGGGATTCGTCGCCGCAGAAAAGCGAAAAGCAGATCCCTCGCCCCGCTCTTTCTGCGGAAGAGCGGGACTCGGGATGACAACGTGGAACACGAGGCGAGTCTAGCGGGGGAGGGAGAAGAGGAGCCAGGCGGCGGCAATCGTTGCTATGAGGGCGGCGCCGTAGCAGAAGATGACAATGGGGATGGTGAGGTGCTTGAGCATCAGGCCGTCGTAGAGGGTGTAGCGGAAGCGGTGGGCCCAGTGGAACATCGGCAGGGAGATGAAGGCCAGCAGGTAGAGCCGGGCGATGGGGTGGGAGGCGAGGTCGAGCGCTTGTTCGTAGGTCGGCGCGGGCAGCCAGCCGAGCGGCTGGGCGATGCCGACGATGAAAAGTTGCGCGGCGAAGAAGAAGGCCGCCAGGGTTCCGCCGGCGCTGAAGAGGAGCCACAAAAAGGGAGTCGGGTCTCTACGCATTTAGGAGCTCCGGATTGTCGCTGCGCCCCGCCCTTTGTGCGAGCCTTGCTGGATAGGCCATGCGCAAGTTCCCCCAAAGGGCGGGGCTGCGCGACGGCCTACGGCAGTGCGGTGCCGGCTTCGCCCGGCGTTCTTGATGTCGGGCCTGAAGGCCCGACCCCAGGAGGCATAGGAGGCAGAGGAAAAGGCGCGGACGCCGGTGGTGTTATTCCTTTGCCTCCTCTGCTTCCTATGCCTCCTTTGCTTCATGGCGCTTCAACCTCGCAGTAGGAGCCAGGCAAGAATCCCTGAGGCCACAAACCAAGCCAGATAGTTCCCCGCGATGATGGCGGCGTCCGGCAGGCGCTTGCCGCCCAGCCGCACCACCATGGCGCGCGGGGCGAGATGGAACCAGGTGACGGCGTGGTAGAGGATGAAGACCAGCGCGACGCCGTGAAGGATGATGGAGAGCGGGGTGCCGAGCCAATGGAGAAAGAGAGTCCAGGCACTGGGGCCCTCGTTGAGCGAGGCTACACCCAGCAGGGTGACGAGGGCGAAGAAGGCGACGCCGAGGCTGGTGAGCTCGCGGAGGACGAATTTGGCGTAGACCCAGCTTTCCAGCCACCACCAGACCGAGACGCGGCGGCGGTACCAGCGCGGGTGATGCCGGGTGTAGGTGGCGGGCGCGCTCATGTTTGAATTGCTGCTGCGGCCTGGCGGCCTGCGCAGCGGCCTACGGCAGTGCGGTGCGGGCTTCGCCCGGTCTTTTTGACGGCGGGGTTCCCTTCGGCAGGCTCAGGGTCTCCGCTTGGGTCCGAGAAACCCAGACCCACTGAAAAGCACTTTCCTCGAGTCCCGCTGAAGCGTGGTGCTTCGGAATGAGACCCATTTTGAGGACCGCAGGTGGGCCAGTATTCGTCAGGCGCCTCAGGAGTGAAGCATCGAAAGGACGGGGCGGAGATTGTCACTTGAGCTCCTTCAGCCGACTCAGCGCCTCCGGCCTCCTTCCCCAACTACGCCACTTATCGTCAAAATACTGGATGCTGGTCTCGTAGCATTCAACCGCCTTGGCCTTGTTCTTAGACTTCAGATAGCATTCGCCTCGTAGATACCACAGGTAGTATTTGTTAATGGGACGCAGCGGGTCGAACTTCTGGGAGTCGACTTGTTCAAGGACTCCCAGGACTTCGGAAGGGCTGGCGCCGCTTTGGTACAGCGCATGGGCCTGAATAACGATTAAATCGGGATCCTCGGGCTTCTGGCCCTCCAGTCTCTCCAGAGCTTCGTAGATTGCAGCTTGGGTGTCGCCATAAATTTCGGGGTTTTGAAGAACTCTGCGAAGCGGTTCGACCGCGCTTTTGTCACCTATCTCACCCAGCGCCCGGGCAACAGCAGGGTGAAGAACGCCATAGACGTAATCTGTTTCCGTCATGGACCAGGCTTCCAGGAGGGCGACCAGGCTCGGGACGGCAGCGGTGGCACGCGCTCGCCCCAGGGCTTCCAAAACGCAGAGTTTTCTTGCCCATTCGGAAAGGTGGCGTCCAGGACCGACCGTAAACTCATATTGATAATAATACTGCTCATCGGGGGTGTAAGGAACGAACAGGCGGCTCCCTTCAAGTTGGAGTTCCTTAAACAAGCGCTCCAGCAGCATCCTGATTCCCAACTCACCAATGGCGGCAACTCGGTCTAAGGCTTCTCGGACCAGCGCTTCCTTCTCTCTCCGCTCCTCTGCCGTCGTATAGGCCACTTCATCCAGCGTCTTCAAGTCTGTCCAGCTTCGCCCTGCCTCCGAGTGTCGCCACTCCGGCTGGATCTTGCATAAGGCGTTGGCCGCGGCCCTCTGCAAGTTGCCGCTTTCAGCCTTGAATGTGACGAGCAAGGCGTCCACCGCCCGTGGGTCGCCAACCTCTCCCAGCGATGCCGCCGCCCGCACCTGCACGTGATAGTCCTTGTCCTTAAGGGCCTGCACCAACGGCAGCACGGCGCGCGGGTCCCTAGCGCGCCCGAGCGCCTGCACCGCTTCCCACCGCGCATCTTTGTCTTCATGCTTCAGCAATCTCAATAAGGCGTCCACGGCCCGTGGGCCGCCAATTCTGCCGAGCGCCTGCACCTCCACCTGAGACCATCTGCCTTCTTCCAGCCCTCGCACTAAGGCGTCCACCGCCCGTGGGTCGCCAATATCGCCGAGCAACTTCGCCGAATGATAAGTCCGCAGATCTCTGTGTTTCAGGGCTCGCACTAAGGCGTCGAGAACTCGTGGCCGCAGGTTGACATGCTTGGCGGCCTCCAAAAGGGCGCCTCTCGCAGCCCGCTGCACGTCGTTGTGCTTGTCGCCAAGCGCCTGCACCAAGGCCGGTACGGCGCACCGATGCTTTGACGAACCATGAATCATTGCCCTGTCAAGTGCGCTTGCCGCGTCCCAGCGTTTACGTGGGTCGGATGACCACTTAAGCTTCAGAATCTCCCACCAAACCATAGCTTATTATCCGTCACTTTGACCCCAGGGGAGGAGCAGGGATTTGAGGGAATGCAGGGCGGCGTCGAGTTTGTACTGCTGGATGGCGCCGGCGGGGTCGACGTTCTTGGGGCAGACTTCGGAGCATTCGCCGACAAAGGTGCACTGCCAGATGCCGTCGTACTCGGTGCAGAGTTCCATGCGGTCGGCCGCGCCCTGGTCGCGGTTGTCGAGGTTGTAGCGGCGAGCGAGGGCGATGACGGCGGGGCCGAGGAAGCCGGGCTCGAGGCCGATGACGGGGCAGGCGGCGTAGCAGAGCAGGCAGTTGATGCACATGGAGAACTGCTTGTAGGTGTCGAGCTGCGCGGGGGTCTGCTTGTACTCGCCCTCGCTGAGCGGTTTTTCTTTTTCGCGGACGAGCCAGGGCTTGACCTTGCGCAGCTTGTGGAGGAAGTCGGTGAGGTCGACGACCAGGTCGCGGATGATGGGGAAGAAGGCGAGGGGCTCGACGCGGATGGGCCCGGGGGCGCAGTCGGTGAGGAAGGCGGCGCAGGTGAGTTTGGCGTTGCCGTTGACCATCATGCCGCAGGAGCCGCAGACGCCCATGCGGCAGGACCAGCGGTAGGTGAGGGAGCCGTCCTGTTTGTCTTTGATGTGGTTGAGGGCATCCAGCACGGTCCAATCTTTGCGCAGGGGGACGGTGAAGGTTTGGGTCGTCGGGGCGGAGTCGTGCTCGGGGCGGTAGCGGGTGACTTCGAGCTGGACGGTGTCCGGCATTCAGCGCGGGCGGTCGTCGGTTGGTGTTCTTGACAGCGGCGCCGTCGCCGCTTCGCAGGCAGCCGCCAGACCCGCGGCCAGCAGCATCACGAGTAAGAGCCTGAAACAGACAAAGGCGATGAACTCATTCGAGAGCATGGAGACGGCATAGAAGAGTACAATCAGCAACAGCCCATACCGCGCCGACCACGGCAATAGCACGCGAAAGAACACGGCGGCCACAGCATACAACAGGAGACCCAGGATCGCACCGACAATCATATCCTCTACTGCGTCTTCCTTGGCTGGGTCAAGGTAGTAGTACGCGCCGAGGGGGGGAGAGCCAAGCCCGCCGGACACCTTGACCGCCCGCCACACCCAGCGCGCGCGACGCGACTCGGTCATTGAGGAATGAGGTCGAGGAGGAGGCCGCCATACTTCACTACCGCCGGCACCGAGGTCGCCCCCGCCAGAAGGGCCCGCGCCAGGGGGGCCGCCACCTTCCGTTTCTGCGCCTCTTCCAGGCGCTTCTCGAACTGCTGGCGCTCGTCGCGGAAGTGCCCGCCGTACACCGTGGCCAGCCGGCTGTAGGTGTCCATCCAGTTGGCTTGCGCGGAGGCGCGGACATACTCCTCGGACATTTCATTGACCTTGTCCAGGAAACTCCTCAGGAAGTTGAGATAGAGGAAGCGCAGGTCGGTCTCACGAAAGGCCCGGTAGGGCTCCACCAGGGTTTGCAGCTCTACAGGCAGATAGGCGGGGTCGCCCGCCAGCTCGATCTGCAGGCCCGCTTGCGCGACGGGGTCGGAGGCCAGCAGTGAGTCGGCCTCTTCGGTGGCCGCGTCCCGCAACTGAGCGAGCTGGTCCGGGTCGCTCTGGCCCGGGATTTCAACCACGGCAATGGTGCGCACGGCCCACTCCCGCATCTTCCGGTAGGTGTCGGCCTCGCGGCGCCGGCGACGCTCGAGTCCGAACAGGTAGGGCAGCACCATAATCAGCAGGTAGGCGGACAGCAGGCCCACGGTGGGCACAAAGGGGCCCAGGTCGAACCCGAAGGCGTGGAGGGCAAAAGCCTCGGGGCTGATGCCGGTGAGAGAGACCAGCACGGTGAGAAACACCCCCGTCGTCAGGGCGCTGAAAAGCGCGGTGAAGAACAGCGCGTGGCGCGTGGGGTCGTCCACGTTGGGGGAAGCAATCTGCCCGATGATCAGGCAGATGTGCAGGAAGGTCCCGACCACAAAGAGGACGAGGTTCATCGTAAAGACTTCGCGCACCGCGTCCAGGGTGCGGCCGCCGAAGGAAAAGAAGATGTAGCTGGCGTAGCCCAGGTAGCCGAGCACAAAGAGCAGGCCCAGGCCGTAGAACCCGAGCAGCAGCCAGGGACGGCGCCGAACCACGCCGTAGGTGGAGAGAACACTCTGCATGGAGATGGCTTTGGGGGTGGCCTGGACGAGGAAAAACAGCAGGTAGGCCAGCAGCGCCCCCACCTCCGCGGCCAGCAGCGTCAGAAGCAGGAAAGAGGAGTCGAAGAAGCCGGTGAGAATCCAGGGGAAGACGATCAGCGGGACCAGCGATAGACCGATGTTGAACTGCTGGGCCGAGAAAATGCTGCGGTTGCTGTCGGTGAGCGAGTGCGCCCAGCGCTGCTGGTTCAGGCCGGCCAGGACCAGATAGCCGACAAAGGCGAGCAGGAAGAATGCGTACCAGAGGATTTTGGCCAGCATCTCTATTCGTGGTGCGCCGACACTTTGAAGGCGGGTGAGTTGGCCGGCTGCGGGTTGCGGGAAGCGAGCCCGCTCTCCTGAGCCGGCGATCCCGACCTACGTGGCTCGGATTATGGACGCCTGGCCGGCCGGTGTCAAGAACTCACATAGGCGGGTAGTAGGTCAATTTTCTGTTCAACCCAGCGGCTCCCGCCGCTGGGCCCCCATCTACTCTATTTGCCGTAGACGCGGGCGGCGGGGGGCCAGCGAGCGAATCCGGCATCTTCACTTCAAGGGAATGGCTGGGAGTCTCTTGAGCGTGCGGTTGGCGGGGTCGATGGTGATGCCGACGGACTCCAGTGCGGTCACTCCCAGAATGGGTTCGGCATCGTCAGGGCCGAAGATGACGCGACCGGCTGTAACCTCGCCCATGAAGGTGATTTCCACCAGGCCGAAGGGATACTCGTGAACGGTGCCGTCGGCGAGTTCGTAGACGGTCGTGCCGATGGGCTGGACCCCAATCTTCTTCAATTCGCTGGAAGGAGCGAGGCAATCGGTGGCTCCGGTATCCACGAGGAAATTGGACTCGTATGAGCCATTAGGAGTCCGAATGGCCTTGAGGGCCACTGTTACATGTGTAAGCCCCATGGTCATCCCTCTCTTGTGCCATTGTACTTCATTTGCCGTAGACGCGGGCGGCGGGGGGCCAGCGGGTGATGGTGACGGGGAGGTAGCTGACGCGAGGAGCGCCGTCATCGGCACGACTGGCGATGGAGTGGGTCAGGTAGTTGGAGTCGTCGCGCTGGGGGAAGTCGGTGCGCTGGTGGGAGCCGCGGGATTCGCGGCGGGCGAGCGCGGAGGCGACGATGGTGTCGGCGACGTCGAGCATGAAGCCGAGCTCAAGGGCGGCGAGCAGCTCGGTGTTGAAGGTGTAGCTGCGGTCGTCGAGGCGGAGGTTGCGGAAGCGGGCCTGGAGGTCGCGCATCTTCTGCGGGGCCTGCTCGAGTTGGGCGGCGGAGCGGTAGATGCCGGCGGAGTCTTCCATGGTCTTCTGCATTTCCTCGCGCAGCGCGGAGAGTCTTTCTGTGCCGCCCTCTTTCCGGAGGTAGTCGCGGTGGAGGCGCTGCTCTTCCTCGCGGGCCTGGGAAAAGATGGCCTGAGGCCCTTCGGCGCGCCCGCCTGCGGCGGGCTTGCTCAGGGCGGCCGCAAAAGACGCGGCCGCTACACCAGCGCGGGCGCCGAAGACGAGAATCTCAGTAAGGGAGTTGGAGCCGAGGCGGTTGGCGCCGTTGATGGAGACGCAGGCGGCCTCGCCGGCGGCGAAGAGGCCGGGCACGGGCGTGGCGCCGTGGATGTCGGTGTGGATGCCGCCCATCATGTAATGGACAACGGGGCGAACGGGAATCGGCACTTTAACCGGGTCGAGGTTCTCGTACTTGAGGCAGAGCTCGCGGACGAAGGGGAGCTTCTTGTCGATGAGAGCTTCGCCGAGGTGGCGGATGTCGAGGTGGACGTAGTCGCCGTAGGGGCCTTGGAAGGTGCGGCCTTTCTCCTGCTCATGGACGAAGGCCTGCGAGAGGCGGTCGCGGGGGCCGAGCTCCATCGAGCGGAGCACCGGCTTGGGCTCAGGCTTGCCTAAGTCATAGTCCTGCAAATAGCGGTAGCCGTCCTTGTTGAGCATCCAGCCGCCCTCGGAGCGCGCAGCTTCGGTGATGAGGATGCCGGTGAAAGGCAGGCCGGTGGGATGGTACTGGACGAACTCCATATCTTTGAGCGGGGCGCCGGCGCGGTAGGCGAGGGCCATGCCGTCGCCGGTCTTGATGGCGCCGTTGGTGGTGAAGGGAAAGACGCGGCCGCAGCCGCCGGTGCAGAGGATGACCGCCTTGGCCAGGATGGCAAGGATGCGGCCGGTCGCGACCTGGATGGCGACCAGGCCCTGGCAGCGGCCGTCGTCGACCAGCAGCCGGGTGACGAAGCATTCATCGAAGCGGCGGATGCCGTCGTACTTGAGCGAAGTCTGGAACAGCGCGTGGAGGAGGTGGAAGCCGGTCTTGTCGGCGGCGAACCAGGTGCGGTGGGCCTTCATGCCGCCGAAGGGGCGGACGGCGATGGAGCCGTCGGGGTCGCGCGACCAGGGGCAGCCCCAGTGCTCGAGGCGGAGCATTTCTTCAGGGGCTTCCTGGACGAAGGCCTCGACGGCGTCCTGGTCGCAGAGCCAGTCGCCGCCGGAGATGGTGTCGTAGGCGTGGGCGTCGAGGGAGTCGCCGGGCTTGATGACGGCGGCGGCGCCGCCCTCGGCGCTGACGGTGTGGCTGCGCATGGGGTAGACCTTGGAGAGGAGGGCGACGGAGAGCGGCGGGTGGGATTCGGCGACGGCGATGGCGGCGCGAAGGCCCGCGCCGCCACCGCCGACGATGAGGACGTCGGTGGAGTGGACTTCCATTGTGGAAACGGGCGGAGAGTAGCACAGAGGAAGCAGAGCAGGGAAGCACGGCAGCGTCTCTTGCGGGGCGCGACCCCGTGAACAACTATCGGTGAATGGCAGGGGGTGCTAGCGCTTTTTGGCGCGAATGGCGGCAGCGCGGGCCTCGAGTTTTGCGGCTTCAGCCTCGCGGTCGGTCTTGCGCAGGAGTGCCGCGTAGTTCTCCAAGATAGTGGCCAAACTGGGATGGTCGGGCCCGAGCGCCTTCTCGTGGATGGCTAGGGCGCGGCGGTAGAGGGGGTCGGCCTGGGCGTAGTTGCCCCGGTCGCGGTGGAGCCCGGCCAGGTTGTGAAGGGTGTTGGCGACATCGGTGTGGTCGGGGCCCAAGGCTTTCGCCCGGATGGCGAGGGCGCGGTGGTAGAGCGGCTCAGCGTCGGTGTACTTGCCCTGGTCGTGGTAGAGCAAGCCCAGGTTGTTGAGGTTGGTGGCGACCTCAGGGTGGTTTGGGCCAAGCGCCTTCTCCTGGATGGCAAGGGCGCGGTGGTAGAGCGGCTCAGCCTCGCTGTACTTGCCTTGCTCGTGATAGAGCAAGGCCAGGTTGTTGAGGCTGGAGGCAACCTCGGTGTGGTTGGGCCCAAGAGTTTTCTCGCGAATGGCCAGGGCACGGCGGTAGAGGGGTTCGGCTTGGGCGTACTCGCCCTGGTTGAAGTAAAGAGTGCCCAAGTTGTTGACAGGGGTGGCGACGTCGGGATGGTCTGGGCCATGCGCCTTCTCCTGGATGGCGAGGGCGCGGCGGTAGAAGGGCTCGGCTTGGGCGTAGTTGCCCTGGTCGTTGTAGAGTTCGGCCAGGTTGTTGAGGTTGATGGCGAGGAGGGGGTGGTTTGGCCCAAGCGTCTTCTCGTCAATCTCTAGGGCGCGGCGGTAGAGGGGCTCGGCCTGGGCGAGCTTGTCTTGGTTGTGATAGACCAAGGCCAAGTTGCCGAGGCTGGTGGAGACGCGGGGGTCATTGGGGCCGAAAGTGGCTTCCGCAACGCGCAGAGCTTCCTGGGCGACCGGGACGGCTTCCGCGTAGCGGCCTTGTCGAACGAACTGCTGAGTGCGTCCGTTTAGCTCGTTCCAGCGTGCCTCTTGTGCGGGGAGAGTAGCGGGCGCCAAGGCAACGGCTAGGAGTACGGTTGTGGCTCGCGTCAAATTCATGGGAAGGATCCTTGCGGCGGAGACTATCGCGGGGGGTCGGGCAGTGTCAATTGTGCAGTTGGCACGATTCGCGACTGGCGACTTGCGACTGGTGAAAAACGCTGGGGAAACCCGGAAGGGGTTTCCCCAGGCCCCTTCCCAGGATGCGCTGCGCGCGACCTGATTGAATGTCAGGCCTGAAAGGCCTGACCCCGCCAAGAAGTCCGTTGAAAGGGCGAGGACGAAGCAAGCTGCGCCTATCGGCCCGCGAAGCGGGTTCAGCGCGCTCGCATCGGATCTCAGATTTGAGAGGTGAGAGAGGAAGTTACTGGTCGAGGAGAGTGCGTACGAAGACGAGCAACTTGTCGGGCAGAAGGGGCTTGGCCATGGAACCCACGACGCCCAAGTCGCGGGCGGAGGCGAGGCGGTCGTGCTCGGCCGAGGCGGCGAGGACAAGAATGGGGACATGGTTGAGGTGCTGAAGGGTGCGTAACTGCTGGATGGTTTGGAGGCCAGAGTCCGCACCGGGAAGGTCGAGGTCGACGACGAGCATGTCGGTCTGGGACTCGGCGGCCAAGAGAAGGGCTTCGGGGCCGTCTTCGGCGCAGAGAGTGGAATAATTTTCCTTGTTGAACAGGCGGGTGAGGGAGCGGCGGATGTCGGGTTCGTGGGAGACGAGCAGGATGCGGGGCACGACCAGGCTGGCGAGGAGGTCGGCGAGCTGCAACTGCCCGCGACCGTGGAAGTGGATAAACTCGGCGCCGAAGCCGTGGCGGGAGCGGCTGCGGACCATGGCGGTCACCTGGATGGGTTCGGGGAGACGGAGGCTGTGGAGGGTGAGGTCGACCTCGGCGTTGGGTGAGGGAGCGTTGGAGGTGCGGATGAAGGCGCCGCCGGTGCTCAGGTCACGGACGGTCAGGTGCTGGTTTCGATACGCGATGCGGACCCAGGCGCGTGTCTTGGTGCGGACACTCTTGCGCCGTTCCTTGGCCGCCTGGTCTGCAACCTGAACCATGCGGAACCTCGCCTTACCCCAGGCAGCCATCTTAGCAAAAGGGGAGGTGGACGCAAGAGGTATCGGAGCAGGAGTCGCAGGCGCGAAAGAGCAGGGATTACAGATTTGAGATTTCAGATTTGAAGAGAGGCGGGCAGCAAATGCCTGCCCGACTGTTCTTGTTACTTTTGTTCCGGCAGGCGGGAGAGGAGGGACTTGAAGAGGGGGTCGTCGCGGAGGGGGTCGAAGTCGGGGGTCTGCTCGATGAGGGCGCGGTCGGAGAAGCCGAGGCTGAGGGAGCGCTGGAGGGCGCGGAGGGCGTCGGTCTTGTTGCCGGCGCGGGCGTGGGCGCGGGCCTGTTGGAAGTGAGGGAAAGGGGAATCAGGAACCAGTGCGGCGGTTAGCTCGAAGCAGGCGACAGCGAGGAGCGGGTCGCCCGAGTCGAGGCGAAGCTGGCCGAGCTCGGCGGCGGTGAGGTAGGCCTTGGAGTGGGCGCGGCGGGTGGCGGCGGCCAGATGCGGGGCGGCGGGCTGGGTGAGCCGCGCGTTCAAGTCGCGCGCCTGGGTGCGGAGCTGGGCGAAGAGGTCTTCGCGCTGGTGCGGGGCGCGGAGAAAAGAGACGAGGTTGGCGACGAATCCGCGGGTGAGAGAGTCCTGGAGAGCGAAGGCTTCGGCGCGGCGCTGGCGAGCCTGGGCGAGCTCGGGACTGGATTCGAGGCGGGGAAGCAGTTCGGCGGCGGCGGAGGTGTTGGTGAGGCCGTTGAAGTCGCGGGCGAGGGCGATGAGCTCCTCGTAGGCGGCCTCGGGGTCGCCGGCGGCTTCAAGCTGGCGGGCGGCTTCGAGGCCGTTGCGGTAAGCGGTGGAGATGAACTTGTCGTCCCGAAGGATGCGGCCGTCCTTCATGGCGCGGAGCTCGAGCCAGGCCAGGGCTTCGTGCCAGACGTCGGGCGGGGCCCAATCGTGGGCGCCGTTGAAGGCGAGGAGGCGGTAGGGGAGGTTCCACTGTTCGAGTTGCGGGCGGAGCTGCATGACTTCGGGGTAGTTGAAGTCGAGCTCGCCCACGGCGGCGAAGTAGGCGAAGGGGGACTGGGGCGGCCCGGGAACGGGCGCGGGCAGACCGGCGCCGAAGGCGATGACGCCGGCGGCGCAGTTGCAGCGCAGGGCGAGCCAGGCGGCGAAGCGGGCGGTGCCGGAGAAGCCGGCGAGGTAGACGCGGGAGTCGTCGATAGAGAAGCGGGCGTGGGTGTCGCGCCAGAGGATGTCGGCGGCCTGCTGGAGGGATTCGGTGGGGCCGTTGCGGGCGTTGTGGGAGCCGGCGACGATGAAGCCCACCTCCTCGGCGGCGGTCTGGAGGAGGGAGACGGGAATCGCGCCGCGGCCGGCGGGGTCGAAGGCGTAGAGGATGGGCCAGCGCCGCTCGGGGGAGTAGTCGGAGGGAAGGTAGAGGGCGTAGGAGTGGCCGGGGTCCTCGGCGGTGATGACGCGGTCGTGGAGGACGCCGGAGGCGAGGGTGGGCGCGGCGGCGGGCGGCTGTTGGGCGAGGGCGAGGGCAGGGGAGCACAGGAAGATAGCGAGGAAGAGGAGCGCGAGGAACAATCTCAGATTTGAGATTTGAAATCTCAAAGCGAAGGCGGAAGGATTGGAAGGAAACTGCGGCGGCGGCCGGAGCGTCATGGGCCAGCCAGTATGATGCGGCGGGGGAGAAGAAGGCAAGCCGGAACCAAAGAGCAGAGCGGCAAAGGGGGACCGTACGCGAGTGGAAGTAGCGGGAAGAGCCGGGCGACGAAGACGAAAAAGTTGACATGGGGCTGAGATTGGAGAGACCCTGATTGCCAAGGAGGCATTGGCGAGGAAGCTAAGAGAATTACCGGGTGGGTGATCGGGGACCGGTGGCCTGTGGAAGGCGACCAGAGGCTGTTTCAAAACGTTTGGCCTTTCGGCCTCAGGCGCTAGAACCCCAGTCGTGGCTGGCTGTTACTGTCCGGGCTGAAGTCCTGACCCGCCATGCAAGGGGTTTTGAAATGGCTTCCTATTGCGCTCTGCCGTCCGGCGCTACGAATGCCGGCTTCTTGGTAGCGCCGGCTTCCAGCCGGTTTTTTGGTGCGTGGCACGAGACTGCCGGCAGGATGCCGGCGCTACCAAATGCGACAGAACAGGTTTTGAAAGAGCTTCTAGTGAAGGGACGCAGAGAAAGAAAGATGGTATCCCGTACGAGCTTGTAGCAGGCAGGTGAAAGCACCGGTGACTGCGAGACGGGCAAGGAGAGTCTTGCTGGTGGCGCTGATGGTCTGCGTCATGTCGGCGGCGCGCGCCCAAGAGAAGAGGGTGATGGCGGTGAATGTGCTGGGGGAGGAGGGGCGGCCGGTGACGGGGCTGAGGGCGGAGAACTTTCGGGGGAAGTACCGCGGGCAGCCGGTGAAGATTGTGTCGGCGGAGTGGGAGCCGGGGCCGAAGCGAATCGTGGTGCTGCTCGACATGAGCGAAAGCATGGACGGGGTGCCGGGGAAGTGGTCGTACGCGCAGACGGCGTTCCGGGGGCTGATGACGCACGGGCCGGAAGGGGCGCGGCTGGCGCTGGTGACGTTCGATGGCGCGCCGGAGAAGCGCATTGGGTTCGAGGAATGGAACGCGGAAGCGGGGCTGGCGCTGGGCGAACTGGAGAAGCCGGGAAAGCGCGAGAAGGGTTCGGAGCTCGTGGGACTGCTGGGGGCGATGGAGGCGGGGCTGGAGATGTTGGAGGAGCCGAAGGTGGGCGACGTGTTCTACGTCATTACTGACGGGTGGAGCGAAGGAGGCGAGAGCGGCAGCGTGCAGCGGATGTTCTGCGGCGGGGTGCGGATGTTTGCCTTCGGGTTCATCGAGCGAGGAGGCGGCGGGGTGGACTTCCGGTCGTTTGCGGCCGACACGGGCGGGGAGTCGCTGACGGCGGTGTTCGGGACGGCCATCCGCGACCGGCGGAGCAAGGCGTATGTGCCGCTGGAGGGAGTGCCGCCGGCGCTGATTCAGTTCTACCGGCAGATGGGGGAGGTGTACCGGGTGGAGGTGGAGCTGCCGCGGGAGGTGGACAAGACGCGCGCGTGGGAGCTGGAGGTGGTGGGAGCGGATGGCAAGAGGAGGAAGGGCGTGCGCGTGGTGTATCCGAGGAAGCTGGTGCCGTGCGGAAACAGCGGTGACCGGTGAGCGGTGGTCGGTGTCCGGTGAGGAAGGAAGAGAAGGGGAGGGCGGTTGCCGGCTTGAGAGTGGAAATTTCAAAGAGGGAAGCGAAGGCGTGGTAAGGTAGGCCAGGAAGAGGGGCGGCGCGGGTCGGCCGCTGGGCCCAGGGGGAAACCAGAAGATTGAACCGACGGGCGGGCGTGTGCGTCTAAGTGCAGGAAACTCCCGCGGGGTCGGAGAGCGGACGAAGGCAGGAAGGTGAGAGCTCAAAGGGGAGAACGACGGTGAGGCCAAGAGGAATCCGGGTGCTGGCGCTGCTACTGGGGTTGAGCGTGTCCTACGTTCCGCTGCGCGGGGCTCTGGGTAGCGCCGAGGCGCAAACCAAGAAAGCGAAGGAGAGCGGCGTCGGGCCGCGGCTGGTGGTGGACGTGGCCGGGGCGGACTACCTGGAGGTGATCGACCTGCTGACGCGGAAGACGGTGAAGCGGGTGCGCGTGGGCGAGCATCCGCACGGGCTGGTGGCGGGGCGGCCGGTGGTTTACGACATGGCGGGGAGCCGGCACCGGGAGACCGACTTCGTCTACGCCACGGTGGAGTCGAGCGGGCACCTGGTGGTGGTGAATGCGGAGACGGGCGAGGTGGTGCGGAAGATCAAGGTGGGCAAGCAGCCGAACCAGTTGACCCTGACGCGCGACTTCCGCTTCGCCTACGTGCCGCTGCGCGAGGAAGCCAGCGTGGCGGTGGTGGAGTTCGAAGAGAAAATGGAAGTGATGAAATGGACGAAGACGACGGGGCAGCGCATGGCGACCCCGCGGTCGGAGTACGAAGCACGGGTGGTGAAGCGGCTGCCAGTGGGCGCGGAGCCGCACAACGCCTACACGGGCGCACGGACGGGGCGGGTCTACGTGACCAGCGTCAAGGGGCGGAAGCTGCACGTGTTCGACGCCGACCAGCACGAGGAGCTGTTCGCGCTGGAGCTGCCGGGCGAGCCGCGCCCGCTGGCGCTGAAGCACGACGAGTCGCGCGCCTACCTCGCGCTCTCCGACTTCCACGGGTTCGTCGAAGTCGATCTCGAGAAGCGCCAAGTGGCGCGGCGGATCGAGCTGCCGCCGCTGCCGCCGGGAACGCCGGAGCCGTTCCTGAAAACCTACGTGCACGGGTTGGTGCTGTCGCCGGATGAGAAAGAGCTGTGGGTGACGAGCTACGCCGGCGGCGCGGTGCACGTCTACTCGGTGCCGGAGCTCGAGCTGGTGGGAACGGTGAAGGTCGGGAAGTCGCCCCACTGGCTGGCGTGGCAGCCGCCGCAGGATGCCTTGATGCAGGGCTGGCGGCTGTGGGTGAGCGAGATGGATTCGAACACAGTGAGCGCCATTGACCCGGTGACCCGCGAAGTGGTGGCGACGATTCCGACGGGCCCCGCGCCCCGGCGCATCGTCGTCGTGCCCTGACCGGCCGCCGGCTTGACTTCCCGCGCGCCTGCCCCTAGAGTGGGCGCGCCTATCGAAGCAATCCCCAAGGAGGGTGACATGCGAAAGGGAGCCATTCTGTTGTTGTCGCTGCTGCTCGTGCTGCTGGCCGCGCCTACGGGCGCGCAGATGGCCACCGGGCCGGTGGTGCGCGTGGCGCAGTGGAAGATCAAAGCCGGGACGGCGCCGCAGTTCGAGGCCGGGCTGAAGAAGCACAACGAGTTCCACGTCAAGCAGAACGACGCGACGACGATCGAGACCTGGCAGATCACCAGCGGGCCCGACACCGGCGCCTATGTCCGCATCGTGGCGCTGGCCGACTGGGCGGCCTACGACACGCCCACCGTCGACGAAGCCGCCGACGAAGCCGACGCCGCCGCCAACGTCAACCCCTACATCGAATCGGAGAGCGTGCGCTGGTGGCGCATGATTCCCGAGGCCAGCTACGGGCCCATGGACGCCGCCACCACGCCCATGGACGAGGTTCTCTTCTTCCATCTCAACATGGGCCACACGCGCGACTTCATGCATCTCATCGGCAAAGTCACCCACGCCGCCAAGGAGAACAACTGGTCGGTCCACTACTACTGGTACGCCCTGGCCCACGGCGGCGAGCACCCCACCTTCGCCCTCGTCATTCCCAAGAAAAACATGGCCGCCTTCGAGGAGCCCGAGCTCAACTTCTTCGCCATGCTCCAAAAAACCTTCGGGCCCGCCGAGACCGAGATGATTCTCAAGGGCTTCGACAAGGCCGTCCACTGCCAAACCAGCCACGTCATCGGCTTCCGCTCCGACTTGAGCTACGCCCCCAAGAAGTAGCGGACGCACGGGAAGCAGAGGAAGCACAAGAGGCATAAGAAGAAGACCTGAGCGGCGACGAGCGCCTGCGCGCTCCTGGTCGCTTGGCTGCCTCCTCTGCCTCGTTGGCTTCCTAAAATGCCGTTGACAGCGCGTGCGCGCACGGCGCGCGGCTCGAAACGTACTCCACGCTCAGCCCCGGCTCCTCGCCGGCGTGCAGCGCCAGCGCCAGCGCCCAGAAATGGTCGGCGTGGCCGCTCGCCTCGGTCCGCTCGGCGTCGAAGCGCACGTTGCCCGCCGCGGTCACCAACCGCTTCACCGCGCCCAGCGCCGCCCGGATGGCCGGGTCGTAGGGAATCTTCAGCCGGCGCTCTTCCAGCAACCGCTTCACCCGCACCGCCATCGCTTCCTTCACCGCCGCGGTGAACACCACCGGCTCCACCCGCGCCCCCCATTTCGCGGTCAATTCTTCCGCCAACATCGCCCCCAGCCCGCTGGCGTCTACCGCGCACCGCCGCACTAGCAAAGCGAAACTGGAAACTGGAAAATGGAAAGCAGAACTCTTTTCTATTTTCTCTTTTCTGATTTCGCTTGTTTCGCCGCGTTGTGCCAGCAGCCCATCCAGCACCGCCCGCTGCTGCGCGAACGGCTGCCGGTCGAGCGTTCGCACTCCGCGTGTCACGTACGTCCGCGCCTCCGCCGGCGCTTCCGCGTTCTCCGCCTCCAGCAGCCACAGCACCGTCAAGTCCCTCTTCCGCCCGATATCCACCCCGAGATAATAGTTGGTAGCGCCGGCTTCCAGCCGGCTTTCACCAGTTGACACCGAGGCGGTCGGCGATTCCGCCGCCACCACCAGCTCCGGCGGGAGGAAATGCGCCGCGTCCGACAGGAACCGGCAGCAATACTCCTGCTCCCAGGCGTCCTGGTCGCCGATGGCGGCCCGCAGCGCCTCCACGTCCACCCGAAACCCCTGCGCCCGCGCCGCCGCCAGGTCCACCCAATGGGGAGAGAAAATACTGTGACTGGTAACTGGTAACTCGTAACTGGCGGCAGCCCACGGCCCGTCCACCAGCCCGGCGGCTTTGGCCAGCTCGTAGTACTTCCCCCGCGTGCCATTCGGCGTCGAAATCACCTCAATCTGGTACCCGCGCGTCGCCGTCGCAAACGCCGCCCGCCAGATGGCCTCCGCGTCGCGGTGGAAGGCGAACTCGTCCAGCACCACGTCGCCCGCGAACCCACGCACCGTGTCGGGGTTCGCCGGCAGCGCGACAATCCGCGACCCGTTCGGCATGCGGACGACTCGCTGCTTGACGCTGGTTCCCTCGATGAACTCCTCCCTGTTTCGGAGGAAGAGGCCGAGGACTCGGGCGTGGAGGCGGATGTATTCCATGGCTTCGAGGGCCTGACGGTCGGAGGCGGAAATCCAGAGAGTGAGACCCTTTTGTGTGCGGCGCTTGAGGAGGACGCGGAGGGTGGCGGCGAAGGTAAAGCCGATCTGGCGGGCTTTGCAGGCGATCTTGAAGCGGGAGTCGTCGTCGAGCCAGCGTTGTTGGTAGGAGAGGAGGGGGATTTTGGATTTGCGGCGGAGAGGCATGGGGGAGAGCAATCTCACATTTAAAATTTCACATCTCAAAAAGAAGAAGCTCAACGCAGAGAACGCAGAGAAAGGACGAGAGCGCAGAGAAAAACAGGAAGTACGTAGTACGAAGTACTTTGTACCTAGTGGTTGGCGGTGTCATCGGGGTCGGGGGAGTCGTCCTCGGGCGGGAGGCCGTAGAGCTCGCGGATGCGGCGGTTGACTTCTTCTTCGGAGAGGGGCTTGGAGGCGGAATCGGCGGTGTCGCCTTTCTTGCCGCGGACCTTCTCTTGCTCGCGGTATTCGCGGAGGAGGTAGTCGGGCCGACGGTCGCGGAGTTCGGGGAGCTGACGCCAGATGAGAGTGATGAGGGTTTCCTGGGCGGCTTTGCCGCTGGGAGTGTTTGGATCCAGGTGGAGGGCGGCCTTGACGACTTCGGCGAGGAAGCGGGCGTGGCGAAGATCATCGTGCACATCGTGCCAGACGGTGTGCCAATAGTTGCTGAGAGCGTGGTGGCCGACGTTGTGGCCGAGAGCGCGGAGCTGGGCGCTGATTTTTCGGAGAGGGACGCCGTCGGTGAAGCCGCGGGCGACAAGACTCTGAGCGTCGAGGGGGAGCATGTCGACTTTGAGATGGCGGAGACGCTTGCGGCGGTGAGTCTTGCCGCCGGGAGTCAGATTGTTTTCGCGGCGGCAAGGCTGGGCGGCAGCGCGGCGCGTGGCACCACGGCGGCGCTGCGCCTTTTTCTTCTTCATGGCAGGTCCACCCCGGGATCGTCGGCGGTGCCGTCCACCACATCGGCGCCTTTCGCCGTAATCCCGACCCGCACCATGCGGGGCAGGGCAGGGAGCTCGCGCGAGCGCAGCTCCTCGAACTCGACGTAGCCGCGCGAGCGCAGATAGGCCAGCGCCGCCGCCAGCTCGCGCGCGGTCACGTCGTAGTGCAGCCGCTCCAGCACCCCCAGCAGCACGTCGGCGTTCAGCGGCTGCGGGGATTCCTCGGCCAGCAGCGCCAGGGCGGCGCCGCGCAGCCGCCGCGCCCGCGCCGCCGCCCGCGCCTGGGTTCGACTCGGTTCCCGTTTGGTTTCGCTTTTGCTCATCGCTCTCCTCCTTTGGTAGCGCCGGCTTCCAGCCGGCTCTCGCTTTTGCCCAACTTGCCGGCAAGATGCCGGCGCTACAAAGGCTTGGCCTTTCTTGAGCTTCCTCCGTCCTATGCCTCCTGTGCTTCTTGCACTGCGGCGGCAGGCTGACGGTTTTCGCCGCGCTTTCGCCTACTATCGGATAGCAAATCCGGCGGGGGCATGTCTAAGGATTCTGCGGATTTTGCGTATTTTGCGGATGTTTATTTTCGCGTTAGGGTTTTTGGGGCCCAAAAACCCTAACCCGACTTCCGCAGAATCCGCAAAATCCGCGAAATCCGCACGGGGGGCTGGTGGCTGTAGCGCCGGCCTTTGTAGCGCCGGCCTTTGTACCGCCGGCATCCTGCCGGCAGACCGGGCGAAGGCGCCGGCCGGCTGGAAGCCGGCGCTACATAAATGCGCTCGCGCGGATACCTGCCTCACCTGGAGCGCGAGGGGCCGTTTACTTTGTCACTTTCCGCCTGGCCGATTCGCTTCCGCGCGAGCTCTCGGCTCAGCTCCGCCAAGAGCGAGAGCTGCTGGAACGGGCCAACCGGGCCGGCACTTCAGGTCCAGCCGATCGCGCCCGCATCGAGAAGCTCCGGCAATTGCTCCGCAAAGCCGAGCGGGCCCTTGACCGTGGATGGGGCCGATGCTTCCTGCGAGACGCGCGCATTGCCCGAGTTGTCGCCAACGCCCTCCGGCACTTTGACGGCGAGCGCTATCGAATCCGGGCGTGGTGCGTCATGCCCAACCATGTCCATGTCGTATTCTCCCCGCTCGCCGGCAACGGCTTGAGCGAGATCGTTCATTCCTGGAAATCCTTCTCCGCCCTCCACGCCAATCGCCTTCTCCGGCGCTCAGGGGCTTTCTGGCAGAGGGAGTACTTCGATCACCTGGTTCGCAACCAGGCCTCTCTCCACAGAATCATTCGCTATGTGAAGGAGAATCCGGCAAAAGCCGGGCTGAAGGACTGGCCCTGGGTAGGAGAAACTTTCTCGTAGCGTACTTGTGTAGCGCCGGTTTTCGTGGCGCCGGCATCCTGCCGGCATCTTGGCTTTTGCAGCGCCGGCCTTTGTAGCGCCGGCATCTTGCCGGCTCTTGTACCGCCGGCATCCAGCCGGCTTTTGTAGCGCCGGCATCCTGCCGGCAGACCCGGCGAAGACGCCGGCCGGCTGGATTTCGGCGCTACCAAAACGGCGCTACCAAATGCATTGACACCCAGGCACCGCCGCAGTAGGCTGCGCCCCATCGCGGGAAAGGAGGGGCGGGATGAACCTGAAGCTGCAGCCGCGGGAGTCGGGCAACGTCACCATCCTCGAGCTCGACGGCCGCATCACCCTGGGCGCCGAGGCCGACGCCCTCTACGCCCAGGCGCGCACGCTGATTGACGCCGGGCGCCCCAACATCATCCTGCAGATCGACAAGGTCATCCGCATCGACTCCGCTGGCTGGGGCACGGTAATGCGCGCCGTGCAGTCCGCCCGCACCGCCGGCGGCGACGTCCGCCTGCTCAAGCCCTCCAAGTCCGCCCGCGAGCTGCTCGAGCTCCTCGGCCTCGCCGCCCGCCCCGACATCCTCCGCATCTTCGTCAACGAGCAAGAAGCCGTCGAAAGCTTCTCCTCGAGCTAGCCACTTCCTGTAGCGCTGGCTTCCAGCCCCGATGGAGTTCATCGGGGCAAGATGCCGGCGCTACAAAAGCATGGCTACTCCGGGGGTTTCATCTTGGGGTTGAGCCGTTCGGCTTCGGCGAACTCGCGCCGCGCTTCGGCTTCGCGGCCGGCGCGGCGCAGCGCCAGCGCCAGGTTGAAGTGGGTCTCGGCGCGGTCGGGGTCGAGCTCGACGGCGCGATAAAAAGTCGAGAAGGCGGCGTCGTAGTCTTCCTTCAAGCTGAGCGCGGTGCCGATGTGCGTCAGGGTCTCGGGGTCGTTGGGCTGGAGCGTGTCGGCGCGACGCAGGCGCTCGAGCCCGGCGTCGACGTCGTTGTTCAGCGCCAGCGCCACCCCCAGGCTGCGCTGCGCCGGGGCGTAGTCCGGCTGCGCTTCCACCACGCGCGTGAGAAACTCAATCGCCGGCCGCAACTGCGCCCGGCTCAGCAGCAACTGCCCGAGCGCAAACTGCGTCTCCAGGTTCTCCGGCTCCAGCTCCAGCGCCTGCCCGTAGGCGGCCAGGGCCTCGTCGTACGACCCGCTCCGCGTCAGCGTCTGCCCGAGCGCCCGCAGCGCTTCCGGCTGCCTCGGATCAATTTCTAGAGACCGCCGCAGCGCTCCCACGGCGCAGTCGGCCTCGCCCGCCTGCGCGCAGGCCAGCCCGAGGTGGAAGAGCAGCTCGCCGCGGCGAGCGTCCTCCGGCTGCTTCTCCAGCGCGCGCCGGTAGGCTTCCGCCGCCTCCGCGGGCTGGTGGTTCATCGTCAGCGCCGCCCCCAGCCGTTGCTGCAGCTCGTAGTTCTCCGGCTCGAGCGCCACCGCGCGGCGGTAGGCCTCGAGCGCTTCCGCGAACCGCTCCCGCATCCAGTAGCAGCGCCCCAGCGCGTCCCACAGGCCCGCGTCCTGCGGCACCCGCTCCAGCGCGCGCTGCAAGACGGGGATGGCTTCGTCGTAGTTGCCCGCCGCCCACAGCGCCACGCCGAAGTTGCTGAGCACGCTCCTGTCCTCCGGCGCCGCCGCCACGCCGCGGCGCAGCGCTTCCGCCGCTTCGGCGGGTCGCTCGGCTTCCAGCAGCGCGCGGCCGAGGTTGTTGAGCGTGGCCGGGTCGCCCGGCGCCAGCTCGTCGGCGCGGCGCAAGTGCGGGATGGCTTCCTCGGTGCGGCCCGTGGCGGCGAGCCCGGTGCCGAGGTTGTAGAAAGCCTCCGCGTCGCCCGGCTCGAGTTCAATCCCCTGGCGGAGGAACGGCAGCGCCTCCTCCCAGCGCTCCAGGTTCGCCAGCGCCTCGCCCAGGCCGAGCACGGCGCGCGGGTCGTCGGGCCGCAGTTCGAGCGCCCGCTCGAACGCCGCCGCCGCGGGCACAAACTCCTGCATCAAGCTGAGCGACAGCCCCAGCCCCACATGGGCGTCGGGGTCGTCGGGGTTGAGCGCGGCCATGTGCTCGAAGGTCGCGCGCGCGTCCGCGTAGCGGCCCACGCGCCCGAGCGTGAGCCCGAAGTTGTAGAGCAGGTTCGGGTCGTCCGGCCGCAGCCCCAGCGCCCGCTGGTAGAGCTGGAGCGCCTCCTGGAACTGCTCCGCCTCGCCCAGCGTGAACGCCAGGTTGACCACCAGGTCGGCGTCGTCCGGCTTGAGCTCCAGCCCGCGCCGGAAATTTTCGATGGCCGGCTCCAGCTCGCCCCGTTGCGCCAGCGCCACGCCGATGTTGTTCAGCGCCCCGGCGTGGTTCGGGTCGAGCTCGAATGCGCGGCGGTACTCGCTCAATGCCTCCTCCACCCGCTCCAGTCGGTGCAGCGCCCGGCCCAGTTGGTAGTGCGCCTCGGCGCAGCCGCCGCTTGCCTGCTTGTCCGGAGCGGAGTCGAAGGGCCGTGGGCAGGCCTTCACCGCCTGCTGCAAGAGCGGCAGCGCCTCCGCCGCTTTCCCCTCTTCGATCAGCGCCCGCCCCCGGCTGACCAGCTCTCCCGCTCCGCCCTGCGCCTCGAGCGGCGGTGCCATCGCCGCACACGCCAGCACAGTTGTGAGAAGGAGAGTGCAAACGCGTCCGCCCATCGCGCCCGCGATGCTAGTCGCCCCCCGCTCGATGGTCAAGGCTGTCTGCCGCGTAATCCACCGCCGCTTGTCATCCCGCTTGCCCTGCCTGTTCGCAGCGAGTCGAAGGAAGCGAAGCCCCCGTTCAGCGGGACCAAGCCGAAGTGAGCGCGGCCTCGCCGCCAGCCGCCGTGCGGGATTTCGGATGTGGTAGCGCCGGCTTCCAGCCGGCTCTCGTCCTCGCAAATCCCCCCGATGCGTTTTTTGCGGATTTTGCGGATTCTGCGGATTTTGCGGAAGTCCCGTTAGGGTTTTCAGGCCCCAAAAACCCTAACCGGAAAATAAAGTTCCGCAAAATCCGCACAATCCGCACAATCCTTAGACACGCCCCCGCCTCCTCTGCTATTCCCCTTGCCGTGGGGCAGAGAGTCTCGCCTGTCCCGGGCCCCGCGCCCCGCAGCGCCGGCTCTGCCCCCGAAGGAGAATGACCATGATGCTCCGTCCCAGGTTCCGCCGTCCCGCAGTTTCTCTCCTGCTTCTCGTCTCCAGCCTCCTGCTTCCAGGCTGCGACGACTTCGAGCGCAACGCCTACCGCACCCTCAAGGTCGCCCAGGTCGAATACGAGCTCCTCCAGGACCACGCCGCCCGCGCCTACGTCGCCGGCCGCCTCTCCGACGATCAGTGGGACCGCTTTGCGCTCGCCGGCCATCGCTTCATCGCCGCCCACACCCTCGCCGCCGACCTCATGAAGACCTACCAGCAGTCCCGCCGCGCCGGCTCCTCCGCCGAAGAAAACCAGCGCCTCCAGGCTCAGGTCAACGCCGCTCTCGCCCAGCTCCCCGCTCTCCTCGCCGACCTCCGCGACCTCCTCATCTCCTTCGACACCCCCGCTCCTCGGAGCGAGGCGAAGCCGAACGAAGACCCTGTCGAAGACCCTGAGCGTAGCCGAAGGGAGCGAAGCCGAAGGGAGCGAAGGTCGCCGCAGGCGGCCGGAGTCATCTTGCCGGCATCTTGGCTTTTTGTAGCGCCGGCTTTTGTAGCGCCGGCATCTTGCCGGCAATCGTTTTGTAGCGCCGGCATCCTGCCGGCAGATTGGGCGAAGGCGCAAGCCGGCTGGAAGCCAGCGCTACCAAATCGGCTCTAGTCGCCAATCGCAAAGGAGGTCACCATGCCTGTAACCAAGCGTGATGTTGTTCTCTGGGCCGAGCTGCTCCAGCTCATCTCCCAGATGGTCATCGCCGGCGTCGCCGCCTATAACGACGACGACCCCGTCGACTTCGACGCCGTCAAAATCTCCCTCACCCCGGAGGACGCCCTGCGCAAAGCCCGCGAGCAGTCCGGCCAAGGCTAGCGCAGGTTCCCCGCGCAAAGCGCCAGGCTGCCTGCGGTTTTTCCGCTTGCCGAGTTTTCATCTTCAAATCTCGGCCGCCCTTTTGCCGTGGCCTCCGCGCGGACAACGCCCCCTGGGTACCAGGTACCTGGTACTGGGTACCGCTCTTTCAAATCTGAAATCTCAAATCTGAGATTCTTCCTAAGCGCGCCTCCCCGGAGCGGACTCGGAGGGGGGCGCGAAGCCATGCCCGCTGAACGCTGAATGCTGATTGCTGACCGCTGATTCCAGATTGACACTTTGTCACCCCTCCCCCTATAATCCTGCCGATACGCGTTCTTCCCGGCTCCTCGGGGGTCTGAGGGCGGGGAAGTGAGGGCCGCACGCCACCGCGTGAGCGTGGCCCAGTACCGGGGGTTGATTGTGCGGATCGCCTTTTGGGGCGTGCGGGGGTCAACGCCCACACCGGCCCGTCATACCTGGCGCTACGGCGGCAACACGCCCTGCCTCGAGCTCCGCGTCGCCGACAAGCTCATCATCCTCGACGCCGGCACCGGCATCCGCGAGTTCGGCAACCGCCTCCTCAGTGAAGCCGCCGGCCAGCCCCTTGACCTCACCCTCTTCTTTTCCCACTACCACTGGGACCACATCCAGGGCCTCCCCTTCTTCGCCCCCATCTACAGCCCGGCCAATACCCTTCATCTCTACGGCCCTCACTTCGCCGACATCCCCGGCTCGTCTCTCACCGCCGCCCTCCAGGCTCTGTTCTGCGCCCCCTTTTTCCCCGTCGTCTTGGAAGCCTTGCAATCCCGCCACCCGGTGCAGGAGTTCAACCCCGGCGACGCTCTCGAGCTCGGCCCCGTCCGCATCCGCACCACACGTCTCCTGCATCCCCAGGGCTCCGTCGCCTACCGCTTCGAGCATGACGGCTCCAGCTTCGTCTACGCCACCGACCATGAGCCCGGCGTCTCCCCCGACTTCGACCTCGGCCTCCGCAACCTGGCCCGCGGCGCCGACCTCCTCATCGCCGACGCCCAGTACCACCCCGAGCAGCTCACCACCACCCGCAAGGGCTGGGGCCATGGCTCCTGGGAGTCCGCCGCCCGCACCGCCGCTGACGCCGAAGTCCGCAACCTCGTCCTCTTCCACCACGAGCCCACCCACCTAGACGAAACTCTCGACGAGCTCGTCCTCCGCGCCCGCTCCATCTTCCCCAACACCTGGGGCGCCAACGAAAACCTCATCATCGAGCTTCGCCGCCGCCAGATGACCCTCTCCACCCGCCCCGCCCGCATCAGCCAGCGCGCCGACTTGAACCTCCCCGTCACCGTCGAGACCACCGAAGGCGGCTCCACCGTCCGCGAGATTGCTCACCTCGCCAACCTCAGCTTCCAGGGCGCCTATCTCTTGAGCCCGCATCCCCTCCAGCCCCAGCAGCCCATTGACATCGTCGTCCCTCTCCCCGCCACCTCGGAGACCGTCGACACCCATGGCGCCGAGCCCGCCAACGAGCTTCGCCTCCACGGCACCGTTCTCCGCTCTGAGCCCCAGACCACCAACGGCCACTGGGTCGGCGCCGCCATCCACTTCCCCGACGCCGCCCCGCCCCAAAAGAAAAAGCCGGAACCCGAAGCCCCTCCGCCCGAGCCTTCTCCCGTCTCAAAGTCCTAGCCGGAACCCGCCGAAGCTTGAACCCGCCGGAGCCTTGGCGTAGGCGGGTAGCGAAGGCGGGCTCCCGAACCCGCCCCCAAGTCCGCGCTTTAGTGGCACAGCCACTCCTGGCTGTGCGCTTGTGTAAGTGCAATCAATTCAGCACAGGCAAGAGTGCCTGCGCCACTCGCAGCCGCACGGCAAGGACTTTTTCCGAACTCTGCGAACCGGCTTTGGGTACCGCCGGCTTCCAGCCGGCCTTCGTCTCTTTCTTGTAGCCCGCCCTTTTGTAGCGCCTTTTTGTAGCGCCGGCTTCCAGCCGGCCTTCCTTCGTAGCGCCGGCTTCCAGCCGGCCTTACTCTCTTTCTTGTAGCCCCGCCCTTTCTGTAGCGCCTTTTTGTAGCGCCGGCTTCCAGCCGGCCTTCCTTCGTAGCGCCGGCTTCCAGCCGGCCTTACTCTCTTTCTTGTAGCCCCGCCCTTTTGTAGCGCCTTTTTGTAGCGCCGGCTTCCAGCCGGCCTTCCTTCGTAGCGCCGGCTTCCAGCCGGCCTTCGTCTCTTTCTTGTAGCCCCGCCCTTTCTGTAGCGCCGGCTTCCAGCCGCCCGTCTTCCACGAACCACCAGTCGCTATTCGCTAGTCGCCTGTCGCCCTTTGCGCTACACTACCCGCGCTCACCCAGGAGGAGCCCCCATGCGCGCCTACGTCTTCGTCAACGTCAAAGCCGGCAAAGCCAAAGTCGTCTCTCAGAAAATCGCCGCCCTCAAGGGCGTCACCCACGCCGACGCCTGCTGGGGCACCCCCGACATCGTCGCCTTCGTCGACGTCAAGAACGAGCGCGCCCTCAACGACCTCGTCTTCAACGAAATCTCCAAGCTCCCCGACGTCGAGCACACCGACACCCACATCGCCCTCGACTAACCTTTGTTCTCGACCCGCCACTGACTCTTGTGCTATCGTCCGCACCAAAGGAGTCTCCCATGAGGCCTCTTTGCTCCCTCGTCGCCCTGTTTCTCCTCGGCTCCGCGGCCCTCGAGGCGCAGGAGCCCGAATGGAAGGAATTCCGCTCGCCCGCCGACGGCTTTTCGGTCCTCCTGCCCGGAACCCCCGAAATCGAAGAGGAAAACGTCAACGGCGTTCCCACCCGCTACTTTACGGTTAAGTTCAACCAGCGCGGCTTCAACGTGACCGTCTCCGACGCGGGCCAGCCCATCCCTCCAAGCGCGGTGGACAACCTGATGAATAGCTCCCGCGACCACATGGCCGCCGGCTTCAACGGTACCGTGTCGGACGAGCGCCCGATTAAGTGCGGCCAGCATCCCGGACGACGCTTCCTCATTACCGGCCCGGACTCTTGGGCCGCCATCCAGATCTGCGTGGCCGGGAGTCGGTCATACATGCTCTCCGCCGGCTCACGCCGCGGCCCGTGGCCCGCAGAAATCGTCGCCCGCTTTCACAACTCTTTCCAGTTGTTCCCCATCGCCGGTTCCGCGGCCAGTCAGGCAGCGCCACAGGAACTGGTGTGGAAGGGATTCCGCTCCCCGCCCGATGGCTTTTCCGTCCTCTTCCCCGGTGATCCAAAGCTCACGGAACAGAAGGACGACGAGGGCATTATTCATCGCCGCTTCATCGTCCAGCTCAAGGGTCGCCAGTTCTCCGTGCATTGCGCCGACTACGGCGAGCCCGCTCAGCCCTTCGCGGAGCAACTCAAGAACGTCGGCCGCGACGCTTTGGTCAACTATGTAAAGGGCAAAGTGTCCGAAGAGCGCCCGGCCAAGTGCGGGCTATACCCCGGGTGGCGCATCGTGATTACCACCCCGGACACCTGGTTTGCTTACCAATACTGCGTCGCCGGCAATCGCAGCTATATGGCTCTGGCCAGGTCCGACGGCGGCCCCTTGCCGCCGGAGGTCGTCGCCCACTTCCACGACTCTTTCAAGCTCTTTCGCCCCGCTCCTCCCAAGTAGCTCGCCTTCAACCAGCGGGGCAGACATTCCTGTTTACCCTGAGGCGTGCACGGCACGCCGAAGGGCTTGCCCTGAGCCCTGTTCGTGGTTTTTCCTTTGCAACCTGAAATCTGAGATTCTCTGTGCCTCTGTGTCTCTGTGGCTAATCCTGTCCCGGCCCCACCCGACCCGCCTTCCACTCCTTCTCCACCGCGTCCTTGTACACCAGCCATCTCCCGCCCACTCGCCGCCCCGCCAGCCGCCCGTCGTCCAGCCACCGATAAATTGTATCCCTCGACTTCCCCAGCAGCCGCGCCGCCGCCAGCACCGTAATCAGCTCCCGCTTCTCCTCCTCGCCCAGCAGCGCCCGCCGCTCCTCCAGGCTCGGCGTCACTCGCCCCTCCTCCCCGTGGGCCGTCCTCGAGATTTTCTGCGGCGGACGAATCACCACCGTTCCCCCGCACTCCGCGCCTCGCATCTGTTCCTCCATCTCCCCCTCCCGTCGTTCATGGTCTTCAACCCTATCCAACCCATCTGCGGCTTCATTTTTGTAGCGCCGGCTTCCAGCCGGCTTTCGTCTCATCAGCAGCCCCCCCTACTACATACTCTGTACTGAGTACCGCCTTTCTCCCTTCTCGCGGAGACCCCATGGCTGCTGTGGGCTGCGTACTAAGTGCTGCGTTCTAGGTACGTTTCGCCTCCCTCTTTGAAATCTCAAATCTGGGATTTGAGATTGCTCGTTCTTTCCCTCTTGAGCCCCTGCGACCTCCATCCTTCCCCCATCGCCGCACGGCCTCCCAATCAATCTCATAAAACCACTTCTCCCGCTGCTCCATCCGAATCCCCGCGCGACTCAACCGTCGCCGCAGCCCCTGCCCCGACTCCGTCGGGGCCGCCCCGTTCCCATTCCTCCCCGCCGCCTTCGCCAGAAACTCCCGCAATCCCTCCCGGTCAATCTCCGTCTGCACCCGCAAAAACCTCCGCCCCGCCGGCCACCCTGCCAGGCCCTTCATCGCCGCCGCTTCATCCCGGATCACCACCGCCTGCGATGCCCTCCACCCCACCCGCCCGAACCGCAGTCGCCGCGACCTCCGCTCGTGCCCGTCCACCCAATCGAGGGCTGGCTTCTGCCTCCGGCAGAACCGCTCCACCGCGCGGGTCAGCTCCTCGCGCCTCTGGCTCAGCGGTCCCCGCTCCACTTCCGCCTCCCTCTCCACTCGCGCCACCCCCTCCACCCGGCCTGCCTCTAACTGACCCAACGCTTTCTCCAGCCCCGCCAACTCCGCCAACACGCCCTCGACCTCCTCCCAACTGCCGACACGACTCGCATGGCTTACCGAAGTTCGGTGCACGTTGCACGCTGCACGTGCCCCTCTGTGCCTTCTCTGTGGCTTCTGCGCCTCTGCGGTGAGAAGTCTCTGGTTTCTCATTTGGCACCACCCAGGGTCGGCGCCGTTGGGGAAGGGAAGAAAGTGCTTGCGCTTGTCGCCGTCTTGCGCTACAGTATCCAGCGACAGGTGTACACCTACTAGGTGTATATTGTCAAGACACTTTTCATGACCGCTTCCTGGCCTAGCAAAATCAAAGACTTAAGGGACTCCCTCGGACTCTCCCAGGAGCAGCTCGCACGCCGCCTCGACGTCACCAAGAAAACCATCGCCGAGTGGGAGCAAGCCCGCCAGTCGCCCACCCCCGAGCGCGCCCTCCAGCTCGCCAGACTCGCTCCCGCCGGCAGCGACCTCCGTCAATGGTTCACCCGCTTCGCTCTAGAACGCATCGGCGCCGACAGTCGCCTCGTCCTCGACGCCCTTCTCCCTCCGCGCCGGGAGCGCGGCCGCCAGGCCCCGCTGCCCGGCGAAGGTGTTCGCGTCATCACCTCCGCCGACCTCTCCGACCGCTTCCGCGCTCTCGAAGGCCTCAGCGACTTTGTCCCCATCCCTCTTCTCAAAGACGCCGCCGCCGCCGGCTCCCCGCGCGAAATCTCCGACGCCGACCTCGACGGCTACGCCCTCCTCCACTACTCCGCCTGCCCCAACCCCGCCGACTTCACCTGCATCCGCGTCCGCGGCGACTCCATGGCGCCCATCCTCCACGACGGTGCCCTGGTCGCCATCGACCACTCTCAGCGCGACCCGCTCGCCCTCAACCAGAAGATGGTCGCCGCCCGCACCGACGACGGCGTCGTCGTTAAATGGCTCGAGCGTTCCCCCGAGGGTACGCTCCGCCTCGTCTCCGAAAACAAATCCTACCCCCCCATCGACCTCCCCCGCACGCAGACCAACCCCATCATCGGCCTCATCGCCTGGTGGCAAAACCGCCAACTATGAGGAGCCAGAACGGTCGAAAGGTAGCGCAGGTTCCCTGAGCGGAGTCCGCCGTGAGGCGGACGGAGTCGAAGGGTACCTGCGGCACTTACGAAGCGGCAAGGGTAGGGCGCGCTTTCCGAGAATGAGCTCGGCCGAAGGAGTCAGTTGTTAGGCGGGTCAGCCCTTTAGGGCTGACATCAGAATTGTCGCGCGAAGCGCATCCTCGGAAGTCGGAGCGAAGCGGAGATCCCGCGCTTTTTGCGGGAGGGTTTGGGGAAACCCTTTCCGGGTGTCCCCAAAGGTTCACGAGTCGCTTGTCGCCGGTCGCTAGTTGCTTTGTGTTCTAGCTGCGTGTTTGGGATGAAACGCGCGAGTTGGGCTCCGCGCGGAGGCGCAGGAAGTGGTTCAGCACCCAGAGCGGCCCCACCAGCAGGTGCACCAGGTTGCGGAAGAACGCCGGCGACCGCTTCTCATACACCCCGTGCCCGACAAACTGCAGCCCCCACCCGAGCACAAACAGGCCAAGACTAATCTGCCAGCCCAGCATCCGCGCCCCCAGGTACAGCAGCACGTACACTAGCGTCAGCGCCGCCCCCAGCCGCGCGTCCAGCCACAGGTACACCGGCGCCAGCGCCACAATCAGCGCCGCCGACAGCTCCACCGGCCAGCCACCGGCCCGCGTCAGCTCCACCGACGCCAGCCCCAGCAGCCCCGCGGCGATCAGCGGGATCCCCAGCGCGTGGCACCACTGGTTCCCCGCGCTGCGGTGGTGCTCCGCATACTCCCCAAACAGGGCTTCGATTCTCGCGCTCATGTTGCGCTCCCGTCTCCCGGAGCGAATGCTAGGCCCGTCGCCCCGTGAAGTCAATCGGCTGCTCGGTACCGCTCTGCTTCTCACGAGTTACGAGTCACCAGTTACGAGTTACGGATGCCAGCGAGTTTGACTTCGCGCTCCCCGCGGCGTACGATGCCTTCAACCTCTGCGGCGGTGACTGTTGAACCTCTTCCGCAACTGGGCGCCCAGCGACTTCCAGCGCGAAGCCCGCGAGTTCTGCCTCCACGCCTCCGAGGAATTCGACCTCGACCTCGACTACTCCCCCGGCACCCTCTCCCGCCTCGATGACCTCATCGACACCGAGTTCGGCCCCGGCTCCGCCGACGACCACTCCGCCCTCATCGTCCAGATGGGCTGCTACGTCGGCGAAGTGGTCGCGCGCTCCTTCCAGGGCGCCTGGCGCGCCGACGAAGAGCTCTTCCACTCCCCCGCCGTCGTCATCGAAGGCCGCCTCCAGGCCCGCACCTTCCCCCTCTCCCGCGTCTGGCAGCGCTTCGAATACGGCACCGCCAAATCCCTGGTCGAATACTACGCCGAGCTCACCCGCACCCTCGCCCGCATCTGACTTTCCATGACGCGCACGCGCAGTCTGCTTCTTCGCCTTTTTCTTTTCCTCCTTTCCGCACTCCTCGCTTCTCCCGTTGCAGCACAGACCGGCCGCGAGCAGCCGTTGTCGGAGAAAGACCTGCTGCGAAATATTCTGGAGGATCAGAAGTTTTTCTGGACACGTCCCTTCCGCGCCCAGCGCGACGATTGGAAAACCTGGACCCTGCTGGCCGGCGGCTCAGCCGCCCTCATTCCGCTCGACAGTCCCGCCGCCCGCGCCCTCGCGGTTCATCCGCCCGGCGACGGCTATGCCTTCAGTCGCCGCGTCGGCCAGTGGACCGGCGCCGGAATCGACTTGGCGGTTGCGGGCGGCTTTTATCTTTTTGGCCGCGCCCAGGGCGACTCCCGCGCCCGCGAAACCGGCCTGCTTGGCGTGCAGGCTATCGCCAACGCCCTCATCCTCACCGAGGCGCTCAAGACCGCCGCCGGCCGCGACCGGCCCACGCGACACCGGGGCACGGAGCTCGTCAGCGACGCCGACGGGGAGTTCCTTCAGGCCGGCCGCTCCTTCCCCTCCGGCCACGCCATGCAGGCCTGGGCTCTGGCCACTGTCGTCGCCGAGGAGTATCGCCACAACCCCTGGGTGCGCTACTCCGCCTTCGGCTTGGCGGGGTTGGTCAGCGTGGCCCGCGTCACCGCTCGCGACCACTTTCCTTCCGACGTCTTCGTCGGCAGCGTCCTCGGCTATCTCATCGGCCGCCACGTCTACCGCGCTCATCACCGCGTGCCGGCGCTCGACTCCGCCTCCACCCGCCTGCACTGGGAATTCGGCGCCGGCGTTAGCCCCCTCTCCGGCCGCCCCGCCCTCGGCCTCACTCTCCGCTTCTAAACTCACGGGGCGGGCGAGGGCCTCCTCTCTCATTCCTTGCCTGAAGGTTGAGTGCTGAGTACTGGGTACGGAGGACTGAGGACTGACTACTGGCTACTGACTCCTGACCGCTTCTTCCTCTGTGGTCTCTGTGATCTCTTGGGGTGAATCGCGGTCCCGTTGTTATCGGCTGACCGCTGAGGGCCGGGCGCTTCGTCCTCCGTGTTCTCTGTGATCTCCGTGGTGAGTCTCTCTCCTGATCTTTCCTCTGCGCTTCTCTGCGTCCTCTGCGGTAGGCCGTGGTCTCTTGGTTTGGCTCTTATCTGTGTGAATCTGTGTGCATCTGCTTGCCCTGAGCCGGCCGAAGGGTGGTTTCTATTCCTCCGTTGGAAACCCCGCCTCCGACCACGCTCTCCACCCGCCCCACATCGACCACACTTTCTTGTACCCCATCTTCTGCAGATTCTCCCCCGCCAGCGCCGACCGGTACCCTCCGCCGCAGTAGAGCACCACCGGCGTCTCCGCATCCGGCACCTTTTCCTCGATGTCCCGCTCCAGGATGCCCTTGCACAGCGACTCCGCCCCCGGCAGGTGCCCGCGGGCAAACTCCTCCCCTTCGCGCACGTCAATCAACCGGAACTTCTCCCCGCCCTCCAGCTTCGTCTTCACCTCTTCAATCGAAAGCTCCGGCACCCGCTTCCGCGCCTCCTCCACCAGCTCCAGAAACCTCGCACTGTGCTTCTTCGCCATCGAACTTCTCCTTCCTCAGAATGTCCTGCTTATTGTAGCGCCGGCATCTTGCCGGCAATCGTATTGTAGCGCCGGCATCTTGCCGGCACGGGTCCCCCTGTGTCCTTTGCTTGCCCCGAGCGCGTCCCGACAGGGTCGCGACGCGGCGAAGGGTGCCTCTGTGGAGGTTTGTTCTTTGCCTAATCCCGTGCCTTCTTCGTGCCTTTGTGGCTAGAAGTCAGGCCTTCCGTCGTGTCGCATCTCTTTCAGCTTGAACTTGTGCTTCAGCTTGTCTCCTGCCCTCGACTCGAACTCGAACTCCGCCCACTCCGCCCCCGCCAGCGTCGCCCGCCCGTTCTCGGCCCGCGGGAAGTAGAACGACACCGCCATCGCCGCCCCGGTCCCGTGCACCACCGCCTGCTCGGAGGTCACCGTGACCTTCTTCGAGCTGCGCAGCGTCGCCCGCGCGCTCAGCTCCGCCGGGACCAGCCCCGCGAAAACCACCTGGCCTCCCTCCGGCGGCTGCGCCACTCGCACCGTCACGATGTGGTGCGCCGCGGAAGCCTCCGGCGGCTCGAACTGTTCCGCCAGCGCCGGGTCAATCTCCTTCAGCCGCTCCCAGCCCTGCCGCACCAGCTCCGCCGACGTCCACGCCACCCGGTAGCGCCCCGCCGCCTGCTCCGGCGCCAGGCTCGAGGTGGCCGTGCTCACCGACACCGGCGGCTCCCCCGGCGCATCCGAGTACGTCTGCGTCTGCTGCCGCACCGTCTCCCGCACCTGCCGCCCCGTCAGGTGCCACACCTCCACTTCCTTCGCCCATGGCGACTTGGTGAAAAACTCCACCGCCTCTTCCCGCGTCCACTGCCCCGCCGGCTTCTTCTTCCATTCATCCTTCGCGGCCGCGCCCACTGTCAGCAGCGCGGCCACGACCAGCGCCACGCGCCTGGTCGCCTTCTTCGTCCCAATCCTCCGCCTTTGTCTGTGAAGCTCTGTCACTCTGTTACTCTGCCGCTTTCTTGATGTTTTGACTCTTGGACCCTTCGACTCTTTGACTCTTCAACCTCTTCAGTAATCCGCCTTCCCGTGATACACCATCTCCTTCATCTTGAACCGCGCCTTCAGCTTGTCCCCCTTCGGCCCTTCAAACACAAACTCCGCCCACGCCGTCCCCGCCGGCAGCGCCGCCGCGCCGTTCGCCTCCCTCGGGAAGAAAAACGAGATGCCTTCTCCGGTCCCCAGCCCGTGCCGGACCACCCGCGTCGGCTTGAGCTGCAGCTTACGCGCCGTGGTCAGCGTCGCCCGCGCTTTCAGCTCCTCCTCGTTCAGTCCTGCAAACAAATCGGGGATGATGGGCGGCGGCACTCGGTCCCGCGGGCGCTCAGGATCGGTGTCCACCTGCGGAATCTCGACGGGACGCCTCAAACCCGCCTCGGTTGGAGTCTCCGACGGCGGCTTGGCCACTCGCGCCGTCAACACGTAGTGCTCCGCGGATATTTCTGATGACGGCGCATGCATTTCGGCTAGCGCCGGCGACGTTTCCTGCAGCCGCTCCAACGCCTCCTGCACGGCTTTCGCCGAGCTCCACCGCACCACGTACACCGCATCCACCAGCTCCGGCAAGATGGCGATTGGCTCGTGCCTCTGACTTGGATTTTCCGGCGATGGCGGCGGCGGCGACACCGTCGCCACTTGCCGCCCGCTGGCGTCCACCACCACCACCCGCGACCCGTCCGGCATGTTCGCCACCTGGCGTCCCGTGGCATGCCAGTACGTCACTTCTTTCGCCCACGGCGACTTGGTCAGCAGCTTCACCGCCTCTTCCTGCGTCCACGCCGATGCCGGTTTCGACTCCCACGCCTCGCCCGCCGCCAGCGCCCAGCTCGCGGTCAGCGCCAGGCCCAACGCCGCCACCGCTCGCGTCCTCATGGCACGTCCTCCGGCTCGATCCGGAACTTCTGCTTGAGCGTCATGCGTTTCCCCTTGAACTGGAATTCTACCACCTCGCTCCGCGCCCGCAGCAGCGGCTGCCCCTTGTGCTGCCGCACGAAAAAGAAATGCACCGCGGCGCTCGCTCCCACGCCGCTGCGCGCCACCTCGATGGGGTTGATGTCGCCCCGATGCGTCTTCAGCCGCGCCCGTCGCAACAGCTCGCCGGCCTCGAACCCCTCGATGGCGTCGGGCCCCGCCGGGGGGGGCTGCAGCGTCTTGATGGTCACCACGTACCGGTCGGCGGGCAGCACCGGCGGCGGCGCCTGGAATTCCGCGCTCGTCTCCTGCCCCAGCTCCCGCAGCCGCTCGAACGCCGACGCCACCGGTCGCGCCGACTCCCACCGCACCAGGTAGCTCTCCAGCGGGTGGTCGCCCGCCAGCGATACCCGGTCGGTCGGAACCCCGGCCGACGTCTCCCGGTTCGACTTTTGTTTGGCCTGGTAGGCGCGTCGCGCCTGCAGGCTGCTCAGCGCCACCTTAGTCTTCGCCCACGGCGAGTCCAGCAGCACCTGCAGCGCCTCCTCCGCCGTCCACGCCGACGCCGGCTTCTCCCGCCAGAAATCCTCCCCCCACGCCGCGCTCCCCAGCAGGAGCCCCGCTCCGGCCGCCGCCACCATCCCGGCCAGCCTGCGCCCGAAGCGCACCCGCGCCCGACCTCGTGCGGAGTTGAAAGTCGCGGCCTGGTCAGCGAACGTCATCCCGCTGAATCTCAAACTTGCTCTTCAGGGTGAGCTGTTCCCCTTCGAACTCGAATTCCACCCTTTCCTTTTCCGACTCCAGCAGCGGCCGGCCCTTAACTTCCCGCGGAAACAGGAAGTGGACGGCAGCGCTCGCCCCCTTGCCGCTCCGCTCCACCTCCATCGGCTCCACTTCGCCCCGCCGCGTCTTCAGCCGCGCCCGGTCCAGCAGCGTGCCCAGGTCCATCCCGTCGAACAGGTCCGGCCCCGGCTGCGCCGGCCGCGTCACCTTCACCGTCACCACGTACCGGTCGTCCGGCAGCCGCGGCGCCGGCGCCTGGAACTCCGCGCTCGCCTCCATGCCCAGCTCTCGCAGCCGCTCGAACGCCGCCCGCACCGTCCCCGACGACTCCCACCGCACCAGGTAGCTGGCTTGCGTGAAGTCCTCGCGCCGGGGCAGCGGCGGCGGGCGGTTCGGGTCCGGCGGCCGCTCCATCTCCGGGGGAAGGGGAGGAAGGTCGGCGTCGCGCCGGCTGCGGCCTCGGCGCTCTCCGCTCTGCGTGCTGATCCCTGTTCCGGCGGTCACGGTAAAGGGCGGTTGGACGATGTGCTCTTCCTTCGCCCACGGCGAGTCCCGCACGACCTTCAGCGCTTCCTCATCCGTCCACGCCGACGCCGGCTTCTCCCGCCAGAAATCCCCCGCCCACCCCGCTGCGGCAAGGATCAGGACCACGACTGCAGTTGCGAGTGAAATGCGTGCGTGCAGGCTGTCATTCCGAGTCGGTTCACCCGCTGCGCGGGGGAGCCGACGAGGAATCTGCTTTTTGCTTTCGCAGCTTCCCCGCTCAGCGCACATCATCTTTCCGGATCTCAAACTCCGCCTCCAGGTTGAACCTCTCGTCGCGAAAGTGGAACTCCACCCGCTCGCGCCCGCCTTCGAGCAGCGGCTTGCCGCTGAAGTCGCGATGGAAGAAGAAGTGCACCGCCGCTGTGCCGCTGCGCTCGGCTTCCGCCGCCGCCACCTCGCCGTGCCGCGTCTTCAGCCGCGCGCGCTTCCGCAGCGTGTCCAGGCTCGGGTCGTCGAACAGGTCCGGTCCCGGCTCGGCCGGCTCCAGGATTCGTACCGTGACCACGTAGCGGTTCTCCGGCAGCCGCGGCGCGGGCGCCTCCGTCAACGCCTTCTTCCGCTCCCCCAGCTCTTCCAGCCGCGCAAATGCGTCTTCCACCGGCCCAGCCGATTCCCACCGCACCAGGTAGCTGGCTCGCGTAAGAGGTTGGTGGGGAGGCAGGCGGGGCGGCTCCCGGTTCGGGTCCCGTTGCGCTTCCGGCGGCAGCGTGGATTCGACGTCGGCGGGGCCGATCGTCCCCACCGACACAACCTGCCGCGGATGCACGATGTTCAGCTCTTTCGCCCACGGCGAGTCCTGCACCACCGTCAGCGCTTCCTTCGCTGTCCACTCGCTCGCCGGCTTCTTCTTCCAGAACTCCTCCGCCCCCGCCGCTGCCCCGGCGAAAACCCACAGGGTCGCGACGGCCAGTAACAAACAAGCCCACGCCCTCTCTCTCATTTGCTTCTTAGATGCCTTCGCAATGGAATCCGAAACCTCAGTTTTCTTCGTGTCTTTGTGCCTTCGTGGCTGACCCTATTTTACCGCCGCCCAGTTCGCCCCGCGACCCACTTCCACCCGCAGCGGCACGCGCAGCCGCACCTCTTTCCCCTCCGGCAGCTCCACCCGCTCCATGGTTTCTTTCATCAATTCCTGCGCGCGTTCCGCCTCCTCTTCCGGCGCCTCCAGCAGCAGGTCGTCGTGCACTTGCAGGATCATCCGCGCCCGCAAGCCCTCATCTCGCAGCCGCGCGTGCAGCCGGATCATCGCCAGCTTGATGATGTCCGCCGCCGTCCCTTGCAGCGGCGAGTTCAGCGCCGCCCGCTCCGCCAGGCCGCGCTGGTTGAAGTTCTGCGCGTGGATCTCCGGGATCGGCCGCACCCGGCCGAACAGTGTCCGCGTCTGCCCCGTCCGCCGCACCTCCTTCAACAGCTCTTCGCGGAACCTCTTCACCCCGGCGTAACGCTGGAAGTAGGCGTCGATGTACTTCTGCGCCTCGGCGGGCTCGATGCCCAGCCGCGTCCCCAGCCCGTAGGCCGTCAGCCCGTAGATGATCCCGAAGTTGATCATCTTCGCCACCCGCCGCTCTTCGCCCGTCTGCGCCAGCGGCGGCACGCCCAGCACTTCCTGCGCCGTGCGCGCGTGGATGTCTTCGTTGCGGCGAAAAGCGTCGAGCAGCACTGCGTCCTCCGACAGGTGCGCCAGCACCCGCAGCTCAATCTGCGAGTAGTCCGCCGCCACCAGCGCCCAGCCCGGCTCGGCCACAAACGCGGCGCGGATCTTGGTGCCCAGCTCGGTGCGGATGGGAATGTTCTGCAGGTTCGGGTCCGACGACGACAGCCGCCCCGTCGCCGTCCCCGTCTGATGGAAGCTGGTGTGCAGCCGCCCCGTGCGTGGGTGCACCTTCGTCGGCAGCACGTCGATGTAGGTCGACTTCAGCTTCGACAGCTCCCGGTACTCCAGCACCTTCGCCGGCAGCTCGTGCGCCCCCGCCAGGTCCTCCAGCACGTCCGCCGCCGTCGACGCCACCTTGCCCTTGCCCCGCCGCTTCGGCAGCGGCAGTTGCAGCTTCTCGAAAAGAATCTCGCTGAGCTGCTTGGGCGAGTTGAGGTTGAATTCCGCGCCCGCCAGCTCGTAGATGCGTGCCGTCAGTTGGTCAATCTCTTTCTCGCAGTAGCGCGACAGCTCTTCCAGCGCCGCCGGGTCGAGCCGCACCCCCGCGCGCTCCATCCCCGCCAGTACCGGCACCAGCGGCCGCTCGATGGCCTCGTACACCAGTGTCAGCTCCTGCGCTTCCACCTCCTGCCGCAGCGGCTCCGCCACCCGCGCGATGAAGTCCGCCTTCTCCGCCACCGCGCCCGAGAGCGGCCGGCTCAATCGCCGCGCCGCCACGTCCTCGAGGTCATGCTTCGCCGTCGCCGGCAGTAGCAGGTAGGAGTAGAGCTCGGTGTCGTGCTCGGCCCCGCGCAGCGCGATGCCCTCCGCCTCCAGCGCGTGCAGCGCCCGCTTCGAGTCGTGCATCGCCTTCGGACGCGCCGCGTCCTCCAGAAACCCCCGCGCGGCTTCGAGCCACGCCTGGCGGTCGCCCACCAGCGGGGCGAGCCAGCCTTCCCCCGGCCGCGTCGAAAACGCCAACGCCTCCAGCCTCACGTCCAGCGGCGGCACGCCGCTGACTTCGCACCAGACCGCGAGCGGTTGCTCCCCAGCCTCGTCGAGGAACTTCCGCAGCTCCTCGGGTGTCTTGAACTCGTTGTACTGCGTCTCGGTGGCCCCGACGGGTCGGGGCGCCACCGCCAGTTGCTCCTTCAGCAGGGAAGTGAACCCCAGCTCGGTGTAGAGCGCCACCAGTTG
>Ga0209399_10000162_pt1 | contig 40238 bp, 39 predicted proteins | sample OV2TP3_FD_184130 | JGI IMG/M metagenome (GOLD analysis project Ga0209399, IMG submission 184130) | Hot spring microbial communities from Beatty, Nevada to study Microbial Dark Matter (Phase II) - OV2 TP3 (SPAdes) (version 3) | ecosystem: Environmental > Aquatic > Thermal springs > Hot (42-90C) ... | reverse complement strand
CCACAAGGTTCCCAGCCAGCGCTTGGCCTGGGTGCCCTTCCACGGCAGTTCGTCGTCGCCGATGTAGTCGGCGTTGGCGAACTCGGTGATGTCCAGCAGATCGCTCCACTGCTTCCAGCCAACGATGGCAAAACGCTCGCCGTCGTCGGGAACATCGGCTTCGCCGAGCATCTCGAAGGCCGTCAGTACTTTGGCCTTGGTCAGCCCGTCCGTGCCGGCGCCGGCGTAGTTGGTGGAAGTGTCGAGCTGCTGGATGACCAGCTCGTCGGTCTTGCGGCCGAGCGCGAACGCGCCCGCCTTGGCGACCACCATCCGCTCGTTGATGTTGGTCTTCAGCTCATCCAAGCTGTCGACCCAGTCGCCTGCGTAAAAGTCGGCGAGCGTGCACTCCACCGGCGTGTGGTCGACGTTCATCACTGGCACCTTGCCGTGCCGCGCCTTGGTCGAGGCCGTGCCCTTGCCGACCTTCTGGAAGGTCGTCGAGGCGCCGACGATATTGTTCTTGACCCGCACCGTGTTGCGCAGCTTGGAGCCCATCCGCTGGTATTCGAGATGGACGTCCGATTGGAAGTGCTTGACGAACGCCGGTTCGATGTTAGTCGACATCGGTCATTCTCCGTTGGTCGTTGATTGGGGGATGAGAGTGAGGTCTTAGCGACGCTTGTCCGCCCCGGTTGTGGCCCAGAAGGCACGCGAGCCGAGCGTCCACGCGAAGCGCGTGTCCGCACGAAACGAATGTCCAAAAGGCCGCCGTTCGGTGGGGCGCAGGTTGCCGGCCGGGCCGCAAGCCTGCCGCCCCGCCCGCAATAAAAGGGGGGCTTCGGACATCACGGTTCTCCGGCGGCGGAAATTGGGAAAAATCTTCAAACGAATAATGACGATCGCAAGGGCTGCAAACGGGGTTTACCGGCAAACCGCAAAACCCTTATCATCGTCCCCCAGCCTTCAGCCGGCCGACCTTCCTTCGCCCGCCGAAGCGGGCTTCGCAAAGGCGGGAGCCGGCTTTCGGCAGACGAAAGCCTGCCGGCAACCGGATGCGCTCGGGCCGGTCATGTGGCGTTCAGGACTTGGGACTTCGATGGCAGAACAAAAATTCCGCCTGGTCACCCGCAGCGACTTCGACGGCCTGGTGTGCGCCGTCCTGCTCGAGGAGAAGGACCTGATCGACGACATCCTGTTCGTGCACCCGAACGACATGCAGCAGGGCCGCGTCACCATCACCGATGCGGACATCACCACCAATCTGCCGTACCTGCCCGGCGTGCGCCTGGCGTTCGACCACCACGCCAGCGAAGTGGCGCGCCTCGGCGGCAAAGCCCCGAACCACATCATCGACGCCAAGGCGCCGTCGGCGGCGCGCGTCGTCTACAACTACTACGGCGGCCGGGACGCCTTCCCGCGGGTTAGCGACGAGCTGATGGCGGCGGTCGACAGGGCCGACTCGGCGCAGTTCACCATGCAGGAAGTGCTGCATCCGACGGGGTGGGCGCTCTTGAACTTCATGATGGACCCGCGCACGGGACTCGGCCGCTTCCGCGGCTTCCGGGTGCCGAACTACGAGCTGATGATGGCGCTGATCGAGTACTGCCGCGAGCACTCGATCCAGCAGATCCTGGCGCTTCCCGACGTGAAGGAACGCGTCGATCTCTACTTCGAGCAGCAGGAGAAGTTCGTCGAGCAGCTGAAGCGCTGCACCGTCATGCACGACAAGCTGGCGGTGGTCGACGTCCGCTACGAGGATACCATCTACGCCGGCAATCGGTTCATGATCTACGCCACGTTCCCGCAGGCCAACATTTCCATGCACGTGATGGTCGGCCGCGATGCGCAGAACGTGGTATTCGCGGTCGGCAAGTCGATCTTCGACCGCTCATCGAAGACCGACGTCGGGCGGCTGATGCTGGAATACGGCGGCGGCGGCCACCACGCGGCTGGCACCTGCCAGGTCGAGCACACCCGCGCTGAGGCGGTGAAGCTCGATTTGATCGGCCGCATCACCCAGGACGGCTGAGTCCTTCCCGCACCGACGGCCGTTCCCACCCGGTCCCGGGACGGCAAACGCCGTTTTCACCACAGAGACACAGAGGCAGTGAGAAGAAAAAAGCAGGAATGGTTGCGCGCGGAGCGCGCGGGGTCCTTACTTCTCTGTGTCTCTGTGTCTCTGTGGTTCTTTTCCCTGCCGTCGTCGTCCGGCGGGACCCGAGCGACCGTCAGGCGAAGTCCCAGAGATTGACCAGATAATGCGCCGCCATCGCCGGCAGCAGCGAGCCGGTGCGCCGGTAGAGCGCCATCAAAACAATCCCGGCGACCAAGGCGACCACAATCGCTGTCACGCCGTGCGACCAGTGAATAAGGGCGAACAACGCGGCCGACGCGACAATCATCGCCGTGGCGCCGCGGAACCAGGGCGCCATCAGGCGGGCGAAGGCGCCCCGGAATACCAACTCCTCGCTGGCCGCCGTCAGCACCAGCCCGAATGTGATGTCGGTCCGGTAAAGGACGACGGAGTCGATCTTCGGATAGGTGAACAGCTTGAGCGCCGCGATTTCGATGTCGACAGGGACGCGCAACAGCCAGTCGGCGCCGATGATCAGCGCCGCGCACGCGACGGCAAGGACGGCGGCCTCCCAGGGCGCCAGTGGAAGAACAAGCGTGCCGGTGACGGCTTGCCGGAGCGGCATGATCGCGAACAGGATGACGAGCGCCAGCAGCTTGGAGGCGTAGTCGGCGGCCAGCCACTCCAACGCCGTCTCGGTTTGCAAAAACAGAAAATCATTGAAGAAGAACGGCGCCGCGACGAGCAGAAGCAGGCCGGCGTCGCGGCGGAACATCGCGTCTTTCAGGGCGTCGAAATGCATCCCGGAATCATACTACGAAGGCGGAGCGCTTACTTGGAGGCCGGCGGCGATTTCTGCCAGTCCGCCGGTTGGCAGTGGACCGTCGGTCGATAGACGCCTGGCTCAACCTTCAGGGCGTGTCGGCCGACGTCGAAATAATGAATCCATTCGTGTTCGCTGGCGATCCTTTTCGCCACCTCGACGCATTTCTCCCGGCTGCGGTAAGCCACGGGCGGCGGGGGCGGAATTTCAAAAATCCCGAGGTGCAGCACCAACAGCCATTCCATGAGCGAGAGTTTGGGGCATAATACCACACGTATCAAGTGTGTCGCTCGCGCGGCCGCGGGAGCTGCCACCAGGGGATGCCGAACTCTCCGTTGTCGAGGGTGCCCGGTACGGTCGGGTGCGTTGCTATCGGGTCATCGGTTTCGAAGGGCCGCTCTGGCACCAAGTCTTCATCGGGTTTTTCTTTGTCGCTTGGAGCCTGTTCTTCGTCGGCTGCCAACACGGCTCTGAGCGTGGTGATGGTCTCGCCGCCGGGGTTGATTTGCCCATCCACCTTGAGCCGATGGCGTCTCTGGAACCTGCGGATCGCATCGTCGAGGCGCAAGCCGGCGTACCCGGTGACGCCGTCGGTATGGGCGAGATCAAGAGCGCCGGCACGGCCGAGCAGGCTCTCGATCCTGGCCACGTCGCGGCGGCGGTTGCGCCCGGCCATGCCGACCGAATCGCCGATCGCGAACGGGTCGCCGAGATTCATGATTTCGGGATCGGACCTCGTCGGTGCTGGCAGGCGGCCGAACGGATCGGGCAGCTCGCGCTCCGCCACATAGCGGCCGAAGCCGAATCGCCCCATCGGATCGGGGATGTAGCGGAACCCGGGACGGGCTCCCAGCGGATCGAACGGCATCGGGTATCTCCTGAAATTGTCTGACGTCGTCGAACGGGCGCCGGCCCCCGGGGACCGGCGCCCGCAGGGGGAGCGGCGGGAGGGAGGACGCGCTCACCCCTGATCGCGATTACCCCTGGTCGGGATAGAGTCGCTTGAAGCCGTCCTGCACGCGGCCGACGAGCGCCGGGTCGTGGTCGCGCCAGTAGCGCGGGTCCTGCATCAGGACGCGCAACGAATCCTCGCTGAGGGCCTCGCCACTGGCGCCGGCGCCCTCGATCAGGCCAGGTTCGCCCGCCCGCATCATGCGATGCATGGCGAGCACGCCCTCGTAGGTTCCGGAGAGCGCCGCGTACACCTCCTTCGGTAGCTTGGCGGTGCCCCAGCTCTTGAGCTGCGTCGCCGTCTGGCGCCACCGGTCCTCGCCACCGAAATGCCGCCCCAACCGCTCGATCTGCGCCTGGGCATGAAACTCGGCCGCCACGTCATTGACCATCGGCAACATGTATTCGGAGGCCAGATCGTAGACCGTCTGCGCCTGCGCTTGCGTAAAGCCGGCGGCGTGCAGCCGCGCGTTGACCGCCGGGTCGCTGGCAATGACGTTGCTGTCGAGCTTGATTTCGTAGCCGCCCGGATCGGCGGGGACGCCCCTGCCGGCCAGCGCGCCCAGCCGCTGCTCCAGCGCCCGATACGACTTGACCAGGCTTTCGGTGCGAATTGCGCCCCGCTCGGCGTCCCAGAATTTTTCCGGCAGGCCGTCTGGAATGGTGCCGGGAACGCCCGCCGGAACACCCCTTGGAACGCTTACTGGAATCCCCACAGTCGGCGCCGCTCCTTCCGCGGTCACGGGTTGGGCGGCAGTTGCCGGGGCAGTCGCTGGCATGGTCGCACGGGCGCCGTCGTCGACGGCACTGGCGAGCAAATCGTCGGTCATCGGTATCTCCCGTATTTGGTGGTCGGCGTTTGACGGTCGGCGGGTGGTCGATGCCGAGCTCAGCCGCCGGCGCGGCCCCGCTCGACCAGGTGGAGGATGTGGGCGACCATCTGGCGCTGGCCTTCCAAGTGGCGCAATTGCGCGTCCGGAGTGCCGGGGCCGAGGGCGCGCTCCATCGTCACGGCGCGCAAGTAGGCTAGCACCGCATCGCCGTCGTCGCCGCGGAAGCAACGGGCGAAGGCCTCGCCGAGCGCGCGGTCGGCCATCTGGAGGACCAGTGGCGGCTCGCCGCGGTCGAACCACGCCCAGCCGTCGTCGCCGGCGGCCATGGGATCAGCGGCCATCGCCGATCTCCGCCACTTCGCCGGTGGCAACGGCCTTCGCCGACCGAAGGCCGGAAAGCCCGTCGATCACCGCCTCGATCTGCGGCAGGTCGATCTCCAGCGAGTCGATCTCCAGCCTGGGGGCGAGCCCGTCCATCGGCATCGGGTCGGGCAAGGCGCGAATCAACTCGTTCGGCACTCCGAAGGCACGGCCGAGCCAGCGCGCCGCCGCCTCCTGGTCGACGACGGCGAGGCCGGCGGGCCCCAGCGTCCGCACCGAGTCGAGCCACAGCATCGTGTTCTGCACGTCCTGGCGTGCCTGGTGGCGGGCCAGCGGCGACTTGTACTCCAAATCGACTAGGCGTCCATCGACGCGGAAGTCGGCAACCTCGCCGCGCCGGACGAGCACGCCGAGCGCCCGGGTGACCAGCGGCGTCAGCAGTTCCGACTGCAGCCGGCCGTAGGTGGCGCCCAGGATGCGCGCCATGTCGGCGGCGCGCTCGAGCACCTCGGTGGCGGTCATTTTCGGGCTTTCCACTTGGCCCAGCTTGTCGACCAGCAGCGCCTGGCGGATACGGGCGCGCAGGTCGGTGAGCACCAATTCGGAAACGTCGAAGCGGCCTGGCGCTTCCAACGGCGTCAGCCCGGCCGAGCCGACCGCCTTCGGGATGACGGTTCCCGGCGTCAGCGAGATGGTCGCCGGATTGAGCACCCCGTCGTCATCGGCCTGCCAGATGCCGGTGACCGCGATCGAGGCGTTCTTGAGCACCAGCTCCACCACCTTGTTGGCGGTCTTGATGTCGGGCAGCGCCTTCATCACCGGCGAGCGGCCGTAGATCTCCCCCGGCGCCTTCAGCCAGCGGAAGTTAATGAATGGCGATTGCTGGAACCGCCCCCGGCGCAGCACCGTCGGCTCGCCCGTCGACGCGGCGTCGCGCTCGGCCACCGCCAGATAGGCGAAGCCGCGCTCGTCGGGGATCACCGCCTCCACTACCGTGACGCGGACGTCCGGGTCCCCGGGGGCTCTGGCGGGGGTGTCCCCCGCACCCCCCAATGGCCAATGGGGGGCAGCGCGGCGGGCCGTTTCCTCTGGCAGCGGCGAGTCGGGGAAGCGCGCCTTCATCTGCGCCGCCGTCAGCTCGCTCTCGCGATAGGTGGCGTCCAGCCGGCCGAAGGCATTCTCCTCGAATACCACCTGTTTCAGCGGCACCGCGGTGAACCGGAACGCCGACGGCTCGCCCGGCGGCGCCTCCTCGAACAGCAGCGACGCCGTCCCCGCCGTCACCAGGTCGAGATAGCACTGGTGCATCTCGACGGCGAAGTTGCAGCGGTCGAAATGCGATTGCAGGGTGGCGGCGGCGCGCTCCAGCTCGCCGGCGATGGCGTCGCGCTCCTGCTCGGAGGCGTCGGGACCGGGGGCGAAGCCGAACCAGCGCGCCCACGGCGGCGTCAATTGCGCCAGCAGACTTGCGGCCAGCTGATCGACGGCATCCGGGGCGGTGCCGTCGAATAGCTTATCGGTCTTTTTTTCGCCGGGTTGCGTCTGGCGGACGATGCCGTCGCGTTGCGGCAGCGCGAACGCATAGCATTCCTCCCAGTGCGATTCCCAGACGCCGCGGCGTTCCTTGGCGCGGCGATAGCGTTCGATGACGGCGCGCGGCGATATATGGTGGGAGATGTCGTGCATGATGTCGTGTGTGTTGTCCCGTGGGTTGTCGTGTGTGTTATCGGGCATCGCTTATTCTCCGAGCAGGGATTTGCGGCGCGGCGAGTCGTCGCTCAAGCCGAGCAAGCCGCGCTCGGACGTGGCAATGGTGCCGGCGCGGCCACGACGGCGGCGCTCGATGGCGGCGAGGCGGCGTTGGCGTTCTTCGTCGTCGAGGTCGGGAAGCGGCGGCGGCGGTGGCGGCAGCGGCGGCGGCGGCGGCTTCGGGGCGCCGAACAGGGCGGCCATGGTGGAGTCCTCCGTGTGGGGGCGATGGGGCGGAAGCGGGGGGCGTGGCAAAGGCGGGAAAAAGCGGCGAACGGCGAGGCGGTCGGCGAACGTCGGCGGCCGGGGGCGACGAAAAAACCCGCCCGGGATTTCTCCCTGGCGGGCCATCTGACATACCCTTTGGATACAAGTATCCCCTTCGCTAAAGCCATAAATAATCCTAGATTTTCGGGAAGTCAAGGAGTATTTTCTAATTTCTGTGAGATATTAGGAAATTATAGAGATTCCAGGGGGTTATCACCCGCCGGGCGTGGATGCCGAGAATCCGCTTCACCGCCTCGACGCAGGTGTAAAATCCGAGCGGCGCCGACCGCCTGGGCGGCGTTCGCACCCGGCAGGCGACGACCCGGAAGCCGCGTTGCCGGTACCATTGGACGAGTTGTCGGCGGCTGACGGCCAGTACGGCGATCTCGGTGCGGTGCAAAAGCGGATCGAATACCACCCACCGGCCGCCGCAGTCGACGATCACGAAGCAATGGCGGAACCCGGGTTTCAGGACCCGCAGCCAGGCGACATCGGCGGCGCCCGAAAACACCGCCAGTGCGGCGCCACCGGTCGCCCCCGGCACCGCACGGGGGCCCGCCGTCATGCCACGATTCCCTTGGCTTTCAGCACCGTGGTCAGCGAATCGAGGGCCTCGTCCCACAATCGCGCCGGCTGCTGCTCGTCGCGGCAGCGTGGGTCCGGCGGCCGTCCGCAAAGCCCGAAGGTCGCCAGCACCTTGAGATGCCGGCTGCCGATTCGCCCCTGCCGCGCCAAGCCGACGGCGGCGAGGTAGATGTCGTCCGGGTCGCAGGGCCTGGCCAGCATCGCGGGACGGTCCGCGAACCGCACGCCCTCGTCGCGCGCCCGCTGACAGCGGACGAACCAGAACCACGCCTCCTCGGCGTCGACGAACGGCGTCGTCGGAACCTGCGCGGTGGTGCGCTGGACGAATCGAATTCGCGGCATTGGACGGGCCCCGGGAAGCGCCGATTATCGGCCTCGGTATGTGAACAAACGAAGAACAAAGGCAGGATAACAGCGTTTAATCCTATGTCAAGCGGGAAAAAACAATATGTTCCTAATGACGGAATAAGACCAATATATGACCATGTTCCCATGCTCAAACACGCCGACGTCTGGAAAGCCATCGACCGCCTGGCCCGCGAATACGGCTACTCCGCCTCCGGCCTGGCGCGACGCTCCGGCCTCGATCCCACCACCTTCAACAAGAGCAAGCGGGTGACCCGCGAGGGCAAGCTGCGCTGGCCGAGCACCGAAAGCGTCTCCAAGGTGCTGACGGCGACCGGCGCCAGCCTGTCGGAGTTCGTTTCCTACGTCACCGACAGCGAGGGCGCCGGCGTCTACCGCAACATCCCGCTGATCGGATTCGCGGAGGCCGGAGCGGCGGGTTACTTCGACGACGCCGGCTACCCGGCCGGCGGCGGCTGGGACGAGATCCCGTTCCCCGGCCTCGGCGATCCGCATGCCTATGCGCTGGAGATCAGCGGCGACAGCATGCAGCCGGTGTACCGGGACGGCGACACGGTGATCGTCTCGCCGCAGGCCAACATCCGGCGCGGCGATCGCGTCGTGGTCAAGACCAGGGGCGGCGAGGTGATGGCGAAGCTGCTGCTGCGTCAGTCGGCGCGCAAGATCGAGCTGCAGTCGCTCAACAGGCAGCACGAGGACCGCAGCCTCAACGTCGACGACGTGGAATTCATGGGCCGCATCGTGTGGGCGAGCCAGTAGGCAGCGGCATCCTCCGGGCCGGCCGTTAGGCGAAGCCGCATCGTCCGAGCCCGCCTTTGGGCGGGCGGGGGAAAGGCGTCAGGACGCGAGGTCTTCACCGGCGATGGCGCGTTCGAGCAGCCGGCGCGTTTCCGGCAATCCGTAGAGTTCGATGAACGATCCCATGCGCGGCCCCTCCGTCTGGCCGAGCAGGATTTCGTACAGCGCGCGGAACCAGGCCCTGAGGTCGGGGAACGGATGGCGCTTGCCGACCTCGTAGACCTCGGTCTGGATGGTCTCGCCGTCGGCGTCGTCGGGGAGCGCCGCGAGCGCCTTGAGCATGTCCCCGAGCGCCGCCTTCTCTGCCGCCGTCGCCTTGCGGTAGCGCTTCGCCGGCTTGACGAAGTCGCGGTAGTAGTTGATGGCGTGGTCGATCAGCTTATCCAGGATCGGCGACGACATCGCCGTCAGCCCGCGGCGGTGGCGGGAGATGAATTCCCACAGCACCCTCTTGTCCTCGGTGTGGCAGACGCTGGCCAGGTTCAGGAGCACGCTGTAGCCGAGTTGCGGCTCCTCGGCCGGCGGCCGGCCCCGGTGGATGTGCCATACCGGATTGGCGAGCCGCTTGGCGTCGTCCTGTCTGGCGAGACCGGCGAGATGGCCGAGGTAATCGTCGACGGTCTTCGGGATGACGTCGAAATAGAGACGCTTCGCCGCCGTAGGCTTCAGGTACATGAACAGCGCCAGACTCTCCGGCGGCGCGTAGCGCAGCCATTCCTCGACCGTCAGCCCGTTGCCCCGGGACTTCGAGATCTTCTCGCCGTTCTCGTCGAGGAACAGCTCATAGGTGAATCCGACCGGCGGCACGGCGCCGAGGATGCGGCAGATCCTTCCCGACAGCTTCACAGAATCGATCAAGTCCTTGCCCGACATCTCGTAGTCGACGCCGAGCGCCACCCAGCGCATCGCCCAATCGGCCTTCCACTGCAGCTTGCAGCGGCCGCCGGTCACCGGCGTCTCCACTTTGGCCCCGTCGTCCTCGTAGACGATGGTGCCGGCGTTTACGTCGCGGGCGATTACCGGCACCTGCAGCACGCGCCCCGTTTTCGCGCACACCGGCAGGAACGGGCTGTAGGTGGCGCGCCGCTCCGGCCCGAGGGTCGGCAGGATGACGTTGATGATCTCGTCGTAATGTTCGAGTACCGACCTCAGCGCCGCATCGAAGCGGCCGCTCTTGTAGCATTCGGTAGAGCTCAGGAACTCGTAGTCGAACCCGAACGCGTCGAGGAACGTTCTCAGCCGCGCGTTGTTGTGATGGCCGAAGCTCTCGTGGGTGCCGAACGGATCGGGGATCGCCGTCAACGGCCTGCCCAGGTGCTTGGCGATCATGTCGCCGTTGGGGATGTTGTCGGGCACCTTGCGCAGCCCGTCCATGTCGTCGGAGAAGGCCACCAGACGCGTTTTGAGTCCGGTGAGGGTGGCGAACGCGTGCCGCACCATCGAGGTGCGCGCCACCTCGCCGAAGGTGCCGATGTGCGGCAGCCCCGACGGCCCGTACCCGGTCTCGAACAGCACGTAACCCTTTTTGGGCGCCTTGTCGCCCAGCCGTTTCATCAACGCCCGCGCCTCGGCGAACGGCCAAGCCTTGGCGTTCTCTGCGTGCTGCCGAAGCTCGGACATGCCATTGACTCTCGTTGGGGTCTTTCGTTGGAGGCTCTCGTCGGGGCCGAACCGGTGACCGCGCTGGAACCTACGGGCGGCTAGGAACTCCGTCAACGTTCTTGCAACGCCGGGTTTCGGCCGCCATCGCTGGTTCCCCCACGGCCGCAGTTGTGTTCCGGTGAAAAGACCGATACGCTTTGTCAATTACCCGTTAAGCCGAAGGAAAGGCTGGCGATTTTCCGTTCCGGCGGGCGTTCTCCCTGACCACGGGCGGGCCCGCGCCGGGACACGATCGGGGGTCCCGCGACGCGGCGGCGACGCCGCCTGTGGGAGACGGTGAGCGAGCATGGCGGACAACGCGAATAGGACGCCCGCGGGCCAGAAAGCCACGAGCTTCGAGAGGCTTATCGAGGTCGGCATCGCGCTGTCGGCGGAGCGCGACACTAACCGCCTGATGGAAAAAATCCTTCTCGAGGCCAAGGACCTCAGCAACGCCGACGGCGGCACGCTCTACCTGCGCACCGAGGACAACAATCTGAAATTCGAGATCATGCGCACGGATTCGCTCAAAATTGCGCTGGGCGGAACCACCGGCAAGGTGATTACTTTCCCGCCGGTGCGCCTCCGTGATCCGGCCACTGGCAAGGAGAACCGCTCCAACGTCGCCAGTTGCGCGGCGCTGACCGGGAAGTCGATCAATATCCCCGACGCCTACCAGGCCAAGGATTTCGATTTCTCCGGTACTCGCAAGTTCGACCAGGGCACCGGCTATCGGTCGAAATCGTTCCTGACGGTGCCGATGAAGAACAGCCAGGGCGAGATCATCGGCGTCCTGCAGCTCCTCAACGCCCTCGACCGCAAGACCGGCGAGGTCATCCCGTTCGGCGACGACATCCAGCCGCTGATCGAGGCGCTCGCCTCGCAGGCGGCGGTGGCGCTCGACAACAAGCAGTTGCTGGACGCGCAGAAGCTTCTCCTCGACTCCTTCATCGAGTTGATCGCGTCGGCGATCGACGCCAAGTCGCCCTATACCGGCGGCCATTGCCAGCGGGTGCCGGAACTCACCAAGATGCTGACGAAGGCGGCGTGCGACGTAAAGCAGGGGCCATTCGCCGACTTCACCCTCAACGAAGAGGAGTGGTACGAACTGCACATCTCAGCGTGGTTGCACGATTGCGGCAAAGTAACGACGCCCGAGTACGTGGTCGACAAGGCGACCAAGCTGGAAACCATCTATGACCGCATCCACGAAGTCCGCACCCGGTTCGAAGTCGTCAAGCGCGATGCCGAGATCGCGTACCTGAAGGCGCTCCTCGAAGGCAAGGAGGATCCGGAAAAGCTGCGCGCCAGGCTTGGCGAGCGACTGAAGAAGCTCGACGACGACTTCGCCTTCATCGCCCAGTCCAACGTCGGCGGCGAGTTCATGGCCCCGGAAAAGATCGATCGGGTGAAGGAGATCGCGAAGATCCAGTGGCAACGGACGCTCGACGACCGGATCGGCATTGCGCATGAGGAGAAAAAGCGCAAGGACCGCGTGCCGCCGCCGAAGCTGCCGGTGGTCGAGAGCCTGCTGAGCGACCGCGAGGACCACATCATTTACCGCGAGGAAGCGGAACCCGCCGCCGCGGCGGATAATCAATTCGGATTCAAGCTCGACGTGCCGCAGCACAAGTTCAATCTCGGCGAGGTCTATAATCTCTGCATCGCCCGCGGCACGCTGACGGCCGAGGAGCGCTTCAAGATCAACGACCATATCGTGCAGACGATCATCATGTTGGGGCAGCTGCCGTTCCCGAAGCATCTCAAGCGGGTTCCCGAGTACGCCGGCGGCCACCACGAGAAGATGGACGGCACCGGGTATCCGAAGAAGCTCAACAAGAACGACATGTCGATCCCGGCCAGGATCATGGCCATCGCCGACATTTTCGAGGCGCTGACCGCCGCCGACCGTCCCTACAAGGCGCCGAAGAAGCTGAGCGAGAGCATCAAGATCATGTCGTTCATGAAGAAGGACGCCCACATCGATCCCGACCTGTTCGAGCTGTTCCTCACCTCCGGCGTCTACAAGGACTATGCCGACCGGTTCCTCGACCCGTCGCAGATCGACGACGTCGACATCAGCCAGTACGTCAAGCGCGGCAGCTGACCGCCGGGCATCGCGGACGGCCTCGCCCTCCGTCCATCGCGCCCCGTCCTATCCGTGCGAGAGGCCAATGTCGTCCTGCGCCGCCACCGACGGCATTTGACGCCGTCCCAAACGTCGCTAGAATATTTTTCCAAAGGGGGAAAGTGGGAAGAGGGGGAGAAATCGTCTCGCATCGGAGGAGACGAAATGAACGCCATCGGGACGCCACCTCCAACGGATTCTTACGCCATCGCCGCGGCGGCCGAGGGACTCGGCATATCGGAATTCGATTTCTTCCGCCTTGCCTATCGGCGCTGGAGCGGCCGCGACGCCGACGAATCGGCCCTGGAGAAAATCTTCGTCGCCTACATGTTCCGGCAGTCGGCGCCGCACTGGGCGCGTCATCTCAGCCGCGAGGTCCTGCGACAACGCCGCATCGGCCGCCTCGACCCCGACGCATTCGGAATCGCCGACCTCGGACGCCGGGTGCCGGCGCCGCGACTGGGTCGGTTTTCGTGGTCGATGATGGCGCTGATGATCCTGTTGTTGCTGCTGATGTCGCTCGATACCACCTACGTCAAGGATCGCAGTCTTCCGGTGGGCTGTCCCGGATTCTCGGGCTCGGTGTTCCTCGACAGTTATTTCGGGCCGTGGTTCAAGAAGCGCGACGTCGTTTGCCCGCCGTTCGCCTATCCCGGCCGGCGCAAGATGTTCGACCCGAAATGAAGCCCGGCGCAACGATTCCCGAAACCGTCCTCGACGAGGACTGGCGGGCGGTCATGGACGCTGCCGCCGCACTCGATGTGCGCGAGATCGATTTCTTCCGCCTCGCGTTCCGGCGTTGGTTCGGCCGCGACGCCAGTGCGCCGATCCTCGAGCGCGCCTTCGCCGCCTACATGTTCCGCAAGGTCGTGCCGTCATGGGCGCGGCATTTCAGCCGCATCGTCCTGGCCGCCGCTGCCGACGGCGGGCTGAACCCAGTGGCATTCGGCGCCCTCGAATACAGGCGCCCACCGCCGGCGCCGCGGCACGGCCGGCTTTACGTCGGCGCTACGCTGGCGGTGGTGCTGTGCTATTGCGTGGCGCTGCTGCGGATCAGTTACGATCCCGGGACATCGGCGCCGCTGCCGTGCTACGGCGGGCCGGGGATGAAGTTCGCGGCCGAGGTGGCGCATGCGTTCAGTGGCAAGCCGCTGCCGAAATGCGGGGCCATCGGCGCGCCGCGCTGACGCCTAGGCGAAGACTTGGCCGGCGACGATGCCGGCCAGCACGATCAGGCCGAAATCGCGGTTAGATTTGAACTTGGCCAGGCAGTTTTTGGGGTCGCCGATGTCGAGGGTATTCACCTGCCAGGCGAGGTGCAGGGCGGCCGCGGTCAGCAGCGCGAAGTACGGCCATTTCAATCCGGCGAAGTGCCCCGCCGCCGTCATCAGCAGCACCGCTGCGGCGTAAAATCCGATCAGCCACGGCCGCGTCTCCTGGCCGAGCTTCAACGCCGTCGACTTGATGCCGATCAGCGCGTCGTGCTCCTTGTCCTGATGGGCGTAGATGGTGTCGTAGCCGAGTGTCCAAAACACGCCCGCCGCGTAGAGCAGGATCGCCGGCAGCCCGAGATCGCCCCTGACCGCCGCCCATCCGACCAGCGCGCCCCAATTGAAGGTGAAGCCGAGAAACAGTTGCGGCCAATAGGTTACCCGCTTCATGAACGGATAAAGCGCGACCAGGGCCAGCGAGCTGATGCCGAGTTCCACGGTGAAAAGATTGAACTGCGCCAGCACCGCCAGCCCCAGCAGCAGTTCGAGGCCCAGGAACATGACCGCTTGGGGCACGGTGATCTGACCGCTGGCGATCGGCCGCGTCGCGGTGCGGGCGACACGGGCGTCGAAATCGCGATCGGCGATGTCGTTGACCGTGCATCCGGCGCCCCGCATCACCACCGAGCCGATGACGAATAGCACCAGCAAGTCGACCTCGGGCCACCCAGGGGTCGCCAGCGCGACGCTCCACCAGCACGGGATCAGCAGCAGCCACGTGCCGATCGGCCGGTCCAGCCGCGCCAGCCGCAGGAACGGCCGCGTCCCGGCCGGCGCCAGTCGGTCGATCCAGCTTTCGTCCGGGATGTCGGTGGCGGTGCCGTGGGCCATGGCCGAGACTATACCCGAAACTGCCGCCGACCGCGCCCCCCAACCGCTTCCAGGGGCCTGCGTGGTTGCTTGCCGACGGCGGTCCCGGCCCTATGATATCCGCGAGGCAACTGGAATTCCCCGCCGGTGACGCTAAAGACCCCGAAGATTCGCCTGTTCGTGCCCGACCGTCTCGCGGCCGGCGCCGGCGTGACGTTGAGCCCGGGCCAAGCCCATTATCTCGGTCACGTGATGCGGCAACGGGCCCGCGATCGCGTCCTGCTGTTCAACGATCGCGACGGCGAGTGGTCGGCCGAGATCGAGGCCGTGAAGAAACATCGATGCCGGATGGCCGTCATCCGCCGGGTACGCGGCCCGGCGGCGGAAGAAGGGCCGTGGCTGGCGTTCGCGCCGCTGAAAAAGACCGCTACGGACCTGATCGTGGAAAAGGCGACCGAGCTCGGCGCCTCGCGATTGGCCCCGGTGTTCACCCGTAACACCAATGCCGGCCGCGTCAACCGCAACCGCCTGCTGGCGCGCGCCATCGAGGCCGCAGAACAGTGCCAGCGGCTGACCGTGCCGGAGGTCGCCGTGCCGGTGACGTTGCGCGATCTAGTCGACGACTGGCCGAGAGAACGACGGCTGTTGGTGCTCGACGAAACCGGTGGTGGCGCGCCGATTGCCGAGGTTCTCAAGGCACTTCGGGGCAATCACCGGGACGCAACGGTGCCATGCGGTTTCCTCAGCGGTCCGGAGGGCGGTTTCGAATTGAGCGAGCTTGACGCCCTTCGCAATCTGGATTTTGTTACCACCGTCGGCCTGGGACCGCGCGTGCTGCGCGCGGAAACGGCGACGCTGGCGGCGCTGGCGTGCTGGCAGGCCTTGGTCGGCGCCGGCCGTTGAGCGGGGCCTGGGCTCAACCTCTCCGCAAAAGGAATGCCATGTCAGGTATCGCCCCGCGCTCGGATACGCCCGTCGACGGCAAGGCCGCGCTGATCGAGTACCTGGCGTCCGGATGCAAGCCGGAGAAGGACTGGCGCATCGGCACCGAGCACGAGAAATTCGCTTACCATCTCAAGGATTTCCGGCCGCTCGCCTACGACGGCGAGGTCGGCATCCGGGCACTGCTGGAGGGCCTGACCCGTTTCGGCTGGCAGCCGATCGAGGAGCACGGCAACCCGATCGCACTGTCGAAGCCCGACGGCAGCTTCATCAGCCTGGAGCCGGCCGGTCAGGTCGAGTTGTCCGGAGCGCCGGTCGCCGACCTGCATCAGACCTGCGACGAAGTGATGGGACATCTGCAGCAGATCAAGGGAATCGCCCGCGACCTCGGCATCGGCTTCATCGGCCTCGGCTACAATCCGAAGTGGCCGAACTCGGAAATGCCGTGGATGCCGAAAGGCCGCTACAAGATCATGCGCGAGTACATGCCCAAGAAGGGCAAACGCGGTCTCGAGATGATGCAATCGACTTGCACTGTACAGGTCAATCTGGATTTCGATTCCGAGTCCGCCATGGTGCGGATGTTCCGCATCGCGCTCGCCCTGCAACCGGTCGCAACCGCGCTGTGGGCGAACTCGCCGTTCAAGGAAGGCAAGCCGACTGGGTACCTGTCATACCGCAGTCACGTGTGGATGGACACCGATCCGGATCGCTGCGGCATGCTGCCATTCGTGTTCGAGGACGGCTTCGGCTTCGAACGCTACGTCGATTACATGCTCGACGTTCCGATGTATTTCGTCTACCGCGACGGCGCTTACGTCAACGCCTCCGGACAGTCGTTCCGCGATTTCATGGCCGGCAGGTTGCCGGCGCTGCCGGGCGAGCGGCCGACCATCGCCGATTGGGCCGACCATCTCAGCACCGCCTTCCCCGAGGTCCGCCTCAAGAAATTCCTGGAAATGCGTGGCGCCGACGGCGGGCCGTGGAACCGCCTGTGTGCGCTGTCGGCGTTCTGGGTCGGGCTCCTTTACGACAGCGTGGCCCGCGACGCCGCCTGGGAGCTGGTCAAGGACTGGTCGTTCGCGGAGCTGCGGGTTTTGCGCGACGCCGTGCCCAGGCTCGCCCTCAACACTCCGTTCCGCAATCGGACGATCAAGGGCCTAGCCATCGAAGCGCTCGAGATCTCCCACCGCGGGCTCCGGAACCGGGCGCGGCTCGACCGCGTCGGCATGGACGAGACCCATTTCCTGAGGCCGCTGTTCCAGATCGCACAGTCGGGATTGACGCCCGCCGAAGAACTGCTGGCGGCCTACGAAGGGCGCTGGAACCGCTCCGTCGATCCGGTCTTCAAGGAATACGCCTACTGACCGAGGCCTGGCGGCGCCCTCACACCGCGGTGCCGCCGACCGTCAGGTTGTCGATCTTCAGCGTCGGCTGGCCGACGCCCACCGGAACCCCCTGGCCGTTCTTGCCGCAGGTGCCGATGCCGGGGTCGAGCGCCAGGTCGTTGCCGACCATGCTGACGCGGGTCAGCACGTCGGGGCCGTTGCCGATCAACGTCGCGCCTTTCAGCGGCGGTCCCTTCTTGCCGTTCTCGATCAGGTAGGCCTCGGTGCACGAGAACACGAACTTGCCCGACGTGATGTCGACCTGGCCGCCGCCGAAGCTGACGGCATAGACGCCCTTCTTCACCGATCTTAGGATTTCCTCGGGTTCGTGTGGGCCGGCCAGCATGTACGTGTTCCGCATCCTCGGCATCGGCGAATGGGCGTAGCTTTCGCGCCGCCCGTTGCCGGTGCTCCTGGTCCCCATCAGCCGCGCGTTCATGCGGTCCTGCAAGTAGCCCTTGAGGATGCCGTCCTCGATCAGCACCGTGCGCTCGGTCGGCGTGCCCTCGTCGTCGATGGTCAGCGAGCCGCGCCGGTCGTCGAGAGTGCCGTCGTCGACGACCGTGACTCCGGGGGCGGCGATGCGCTGGCCCATCAGCCCCGCGAACGCCGAGGTCTTCTTGCGGTTGAAGTCGCCCTCCAGCCCATGGCCGATGGCTTCGTGCAGGAGGATGCCGGGCCAGCCGGGGCCGAGGACCACCGGCACCTCGCCCGCCGGCGCCGGCACCGAGTCGAGATTGATTACCGCCCGGCGCAGCGCCTCCTCGACGGTCGCCTTCCAGGAATCCGGCTCCAGGTACCGCCGATAGGCGACCCGGCCGCCGACACCGTAGCTGCCGGTCTCCATGCGGCCGTCCTTCTCCACCATTACCGAAACGTTGAACCGCACCAACGGCCGGATGTCGGCGGCGCGCACGCCGTCGCGGCGGACGATCTGGACTGCCTGCCAGTTGCCGAGCAGCGACGCCGAAACCTGCTTCACGCGCGGGTCGCGGCCGCGGGCGTAGGCGTCGACGTCGGCGAGAAACTTGACCTTCGATTCGAAGTCGAGCAGGGCGAGCGGGTTGTCGTCGCCATAGAAGTGGCGGTTGGTGCCGGGCGGGCCGGCGAACGTCCCGCCCTTGCCGGCGCGGATCGTCTTCACCGTGTCGGCGGCGCGCCGGATCGCCTGCTCGCTCAATTCCGAGGCATGGGAATAGCCGGTCGTCTCTCCGAAGATCGCCCTCAATCCGAAACCCTGGTTGGTGTCGAACGATGCACTCTTCACCTGGCCGTCGTCGAAGACGACGCTCTCCGATTGCCGGTATTCGAGGAACAACTCGCCATCGTCGGCGCCGTCGAGGGCGTCGTCGACGATCCGCTGGACGCGGCCGCGGTCCAACCCGGCGCGGGTGAAGAACAACTGGTCGGTGGCGGCGAGATCGGTCATAAAACTTTCCTTTGCCCTTTCCGGGCGCCGCCATTAAGTCAGCAGCCGCGGTAAACCCAATATGCTAGAAATATAGGGACTAACCATCGGAAATGCGACCATGGCTGCATTCACGGAACACCCACTGAGGCAATCCCTGGCGGAAGAGTTGCACGCGCGCCCGCACGGGGTCGTCGACGCGCCGGCGAAGATCTCGCACATCGCCGCCGTCAACGACGAGAACAGCGCCGCCGCCGACCATGCCCATCTGGCCCGGCTATGCCAGGCTTTTACGGTGTCGCCGCCGCCGACGGGCATCACCCATCTCACTCAGGACTTCGGGCCATTCCGCCTGAAGTGGGAGCGCCATAGCGAGTTCACCACCTACACCTTCATCCAGGAGGCACCCTTCGAAAGACCGTTCAAGGACACCGTGATCGAGCAGGTGCCGCAGGACTGGCTCGCCCAACTGCCCGGCCGGGTGCTGGTGGCGACCCACGTGGCGATCGATTCCAAGGACGCGCCCGAACGCTCGGTACCCGAGATCGTCGGTCTGTTCGACAACAACACCGTGACCGGCGGTTTCGTCGCCTCGCGCGGCGCCATCCTGTGGACCGATTTCCGAATCCACGGCGACGGGTTCGGCCGGTTCCTGATCCGCGACGTCGGCATGAACCATCGCGCCATGGCGCGGCTGGTGCAGCGGGCGCTCGAGATCGAGACCTACCGGTCGATGGCGATGCTGGCGTTTCCGCTGGCCCGCCAGGCGCGGCCCAAGATTGCCGAGGCGGAAAGCGAGGTCAGCAAGGTCATCGGCCGGCTGTCGGAGATCGTGGGCGTCGACGACGAACGCCAGCTGCTCGGCCGGTTGTCGACCCTGGCGGCGGAGGCGGAAAAAATCTCGGCCACAACCAGTTACCGGTTCAGCGCCACCGACGCCTATTACAAACTCGTCAGGCAGCGGCTCAAGGGCCTGCGCGAAGAACGGATCGTCGGTTTGCAGCTGGCCGGCGAATTCATCGAGCGCCGGCTGGCACCGGCCATGGACACCGTCAACAATTGCGCCGAGCGCCAGGAAAACCTGTCGGACCGCATCTCGCGTGCCAGCGACCTGCTCCGTACCCGGGTCGACGTGGCGCTCGAGGGGCAGAACCGCGACCTGCTTCGGTCCATGGACCGCCGCGCCCGGGTACAGCTGCGCCTGCAGGCGACCGTCGAGGGGTTATCGGTGGTGGCGATGAGCTACTACCTGCTTGGCATGATCTCCTATCTCGCCAAGGGCGCCCAGGGCTTCGGCGCCACGCTCGATCCGTTCGTCGTCGTCACCGTCGCCTTTCCGTGCGTCGTCGCCGCGGTTTGGTACGGCGTCCGCCGCGTCCGCCGCTCGATCACCAAGGCGCAGCCCGACGAATAGCGAGGCCACCGCGGGCGGCGAAGATTTCCGCTTGACGTTCCGGGACGCAGGGTCTATTTGCTGGCCCAACGTGGCGATTTGGTCGACCGGCTTGCGGGCCACGTAAAAAATTCCCGCTAAAAGGTCGGAGCTTGTTGGAAGCCCTGACCCTCGGCGGTCGGGGTTTTTTTATGTCGGATCGACGGAAGCGGAGGATGCCCCATGGGTGTCAATAAATCTGATCCTGGCACGTGGCGTCAGGCGACCAAGCTCGTCCGCGGCGGCATGGAACGATCGCATTTCGGCGAGACCAGCGAAGGCCTGTTCCTGACGTCCGGCTATGTCTACGAGTCGGCGGAGGAGGCCGAGCAGTCGTTCAAGGGCGATAAGAAGCGCTACATGTACTCGCGCTACGCCAATCCGACGCTCACCATGTTCGAGACGCGGCTGGCGCAGTTGGAAGGCGCCAAGTACTGCGTCTCCACGGCGAGCGGCATGGCGGCGGTGTTCGCGGCGCTGGCCAGCCAGCTCAGGGCCGGCGATAGGGTGGTGGCAGCGCGGGCGCTGTTCGGCTCCTGCCACTACATCATCACCGAACAGTTGCCGAAGTTCGGAATAGAATCGGTGCTGGTCGACGGCACCGACCTCGATCAGTGGAAGAAGGCGCTGGCCAAGAAGACCCGCTGCGTGTTCCTGGAGACGCCGTCCAATCCGGCGCTCGAGATCATCGACCTGCGCGCCGTCTGCGAGCTGGCGCGCAAGGCCGGCGCGTCGCTGATCGTCGACAACGTGTTCGCGACGCCGGTGCTGCAGCGGCCGCTTGAGTTCGGGGCCGACATCGTCATGTACTCGACGACCAAGCACATCGACGGACAAGGCCGTACACTCGGCGGCGCCATCCTTACCGACAACGCCGAGTTCATCGAGAAATCGCTGACGCCGTTCATGCGTCACACCGGCCCGACGATGAGCGCGTTCAACGCCTGGGTACTGGTGAAGGGGTTGGAAACTCTGGAATTGCGGGTGACCCGCCATTGCGCCAATGCGCGCGCCGTTGCCGAGCACCTGAGCGGCCGCAATGGGATCAACAAAGTCATCTATCCGGGCCTGAAAAGCCACCCGCAGCACAATCTAGCGATGAGCCAGATGAGCGACGGCGGCACCATCGTGTCGTTCGAGATCGCCGGCGGCAAGCAGGCGGCGTTTCGTTTCCTGAACGCGCTCCGGCTGGTCGACATTTCCAACAACCTGGGCGACGCCAAGAGCCTGACCACCCATCCCGCCACCACCACCCATCAACGGCTGAGCCCGGAGGAACGGTTGAAAATGGGGATCAGCGACGGACTGGTGCGGTTGTCCGTCGGCCTCGAGGACCCGGAAGACATCAACGAAGACCTGGACCAGGCATTGAAGGCGGCGATCCGGTGAAGGTGCGCTATCCCTGCACCCACGGCAGGCCGGCGACCTTCCAGCCGTTGACGGTGCCGCGGTGGCCGGTCGCGTCCTTGTCGCCCTCGAAACCGCTGGCGACGTTGTAGCACTCCCTAAATCCGGCCGCCGTCATAGCGATGGCGGCGTCGCGGGAGCGCTGGCCCGAGCGGCACAGGAACACCAGCGGCGCGTCCTTTCCGACGCCGCTCTTCTTGACTTCGGCGACGAAGTTGGGATTGACGCCCATGGCCGGGAACACCTTCCAGTAGACGCGCAGCACCCGCTTGCCGAGGCCACTGAGATCGGGGTTGCCGACGTAGGCAAATTCCGCGTCGGTACGCACGTCGACCAGCGTCGCCTTCGGACTGTTGGCGAGAATGTCCCAGGCTTGCTCGGGCGAAAGGTCCCCGGCGTACGTCTTTTCGGACAAGGCGGCAACGCCGCTTTCGCGGACGCCCCCTAGTTCCTGTTGCGGTCCAGGTAGTCGAGCATGTCCCGGACCGTGGTGAATTTCTTGCGCGGCCGCTTGCCACCGCCGGCCTCGGACTCGGCCGCCTCCAGCTTCTTCCAATCGGCGAAGCTGACGATTCGCGCCTTGCGTTCGGAGAGCAGCTTCTCCAGCGCCTTGCGGCCCGGCTTCGAGTCCCCCTTGGAGCCCGCGGTGCCGCCGGCGAAGTCATTGTGGATGTGTTCGGCGACGGTGACGCCGTCCGGGCGGTTGGACGAGATCACGCCGGTCGGACCGCGCTTGATCCAGCCGACGGCGTAGAGGCCGTCGGCGACACGGCCGTCGTCGTTGGTGACAATGCCCTGCTTGTGGTCGAACGGCACGCCCTCGACGGGGTCGGACCGGTAGCCGATCGCCGCGATCACCAGGCCGCACGGAATGTTGAAGAATTCTCCGGTGCCAACGGCGCGGCCGCCGTCGACCCGGGTGCGCTCGAACCGCACGCCGTCGACCCGGTCGCCGCCGAGGATTTCGACCGGGGCGGCGTAGAACTCGAAATGCACGCGCTTCGGCTTCTCGTTGGGCTTGCGGAGGCAAAACTCGCGCAGCGTCTCCAGGTTCCGCTCCTTCAGCCGCTTGTCGCGCTCCGGCAGTTCGCCGACGCTGGCCGGCAGCTGCTCGGCCTTCACCTGCGGCACGCTCTCGGCGAGCTTGCCCATCTCGCGCAATTCGACGTTGGTGAACTTGGCGTCGATGGGCCCGCGCCGGCCGCAGATCCAAATTTCCTTGACCGGAGAATTGACGATCGCCCGCTCGGCATAGTCGGGAAGGTCGGTCTCCGCCAACTCCTCCTTGGACCGCGACAGCAGTCGCGCCACGTCGATGGCGACGTTGCCGACGCCGATCACCACCGCCGCCGCGACGTTGAGATCCGGGTTGAGGTTGCGGAAATCCGGATGGCCGTTGTACCAGCCGACGTAATCGGCGGACCCGAACACGCCTTTCTTGTCCTCGCCCGGGATGCCGAGCGCGCGGTCGCGGGGAGCGCCGACCGCCAGCACCACCGCGTCGTACATGCTGCGGAGCTCGGCCAAGGTGACGTCGCGGCCGACCTCGACGTTACCGAAGAACCGCACTTGCTCCTTAAGCGCCGTTTTCTCGTATTTCTTCTGGACGTTCTTGGTGGTCTGGTGGTCGGGGGCGACGCCGCCGCGGATCAAACCGTACGGCGTCGGCAGGCGATCGATGAAATCGATGCTGACGTCGTCGCCGGAACCGGTGAGCGCGTCGGCGGTGTAGAACCCGGCCGGGCCGGAGCCGACGATCGCAACGCTGATCGGCATAGTATCCCCCCTTGCAGCAAGGCGATGGTCAGCCGGCAACGGTCCAGGTGTGGCCACGCCTCAACAGCTTGTTGAGGTCCTTGCCGGTACCGTGCTTTTTCGCCTCCTCGAAATGATCCCTGACGCCGTCTTCATAGCTTGGCGCGGGATCGCAATAGAGCACGCCGAGGGCAATCGGCATCGTCGGTCGTTCCATGGCCGCCAACATGCCGGCGAGCGCCCGATTTGTCTCGTCGTGGATGAGAATGTCGGCCTCGCTCACCCCGTCCTCGCCAATGGTCACCGCTTCCAGCGCCAGCCGACCCGGTTTGATGCGCAGGCCGCGATCCCTGTTCTTGCCGAAGATCAGGGGCTTGCCGTGCTCGACGAAGACTTCCGCGTCGTCGGCGACGTTCTTGGCGGTGAAATCGGCGAACACGTCGTTGTTGAAGACGATGCAATTCTGGAATATCTCGACGAACGAGGTGCCGTTGTGGGCATGGGCCCGCTTCAGGACACCCGGCAAGTGCTTCTGCAGGCTGTCCACCGAGCGGGCGACGAATCGGGCCCCGGCGCCGAGCGCCAGCGACGCCGCGCACACCGGGTTCTCGATCGAGCCCCACGGCGTCGACGGCGAGCGGGTGCCGGCCCGCGAGGTCGGCGAATACTGTCCCTTGGTCAGGCCGTAGATCTCGTTGTTGAACATCAGCAACTGCAAATTCACGTTGCGGCGCAGCACGTGCAGCAGGTGGTTGCCGCCGATCGACAGCGCGTCGCCGTCGCCCGAAATCACCCACACGTCGAGGCCGGGATTGGCGAGCTTGATGCCGGTGGCGAACGCCGGCGCCCGGCCGTGGATGGTGTGAAAGCCGTAGGTCGCCATGTAATAGGGGAACCGCGCGGCGCAGCCGATTCCGGACACGAATACCGTGTTTTCCCGGCGCGCCCCGATGTCCGCCAACGTGCGTTGCATCGCCTTCAGGATCGCATAGTCGCCGCACCCCGGGCACCAGCGCACCTCCTGGTCGGTGGCGAAATCCTTGGCCGTCGGCTTCGCGACGGGGGTAACGACGTTCATATCATCCTTCCCGTTCTTCCAGCCGCTCGCGGACTTCGTTCTCGATCTCGGAAATCTTGAACGGCTGGCCTGAGACCTTGTGCAAGCCCTGAGCGTCAACCAGATAGCGGCTCCGGAGCAGCGTGGTCAACTGACCGGTATTCATCTCCGGCACCAAGACCTGTTCGAATCCGCGCAAGAGTTGGCCAAGATTCTTGGGCAGCGGCCAGACATGGCGGAGATGAATATGGGATACCGCGAGCCCCATTGCCCGCAGGTTGCTGACCGCGCGGTTGATGGGGCCGTACGTAGAACCCCAACCGACCACCGCCATCCGGCCCGTTTCGGAGCCTTCCTCGACGGTCTGCAGCGGAATGTCGTCGGCGATGCGGCGCACCTTCTCGGCGCGCGCCTCTGTCATGCGCTGGTGGTTGGTCGGGTCGTAGGAAATGTGGCCGGTGTTGTAATCCTTCTCCAGCCCGCCGATGCGGTGCTCCAGCCCCGGCGTGCCGGGCACTGCCCATGGGCGGGCCAGTGTCTTCGGGTCGCGCAGGAACGGCTGGAACCCGGCCGGGTCGGTACGGAACTGCACGCGCGGGAACCGGATCGCATCGACGTCGGGGATCAGCCACGGCTCGGCGGCGTTGCCGATGTAGCCGTCGGTCAGCAGGATCACCGGCGTCATGAACTTGGTGGCGATCCGCACCGCCTCGATGGCGACCTCGAAGCAGTCGGAGGGCGAGCGCGCGGCGACCACCGCCAGAGGGCTGTCCGCGTTGCGGCCGAAAACCGCCTGGTGCAGGTCCGACTGCTCGGTCTTGGTCGGCATGCCCGTCGACGGCCCGGCGCGCTGGGAATTGACGACGATCAGCGGCAATTCGGTGCTGATGGCGAGACCGATGGCCTCCGCCTTCAAGGCGATGCCCGGACCCGAGCTCGACGTTACCCCGAGCGAACCGGCATACGACGCGCCGATGGCCGAGCAGACGGCGGCAATCTCGTCCTCGGCCTGGAAGGTGACGACGTCGTATTCCATCAGGTTGGAGAGCGTGTGCAGCAGCGCCGATGCCGGAGTGATCGGATAGGAGCAGAATGTCAGATTGAGGCCCGCCAGCTTTGCGCCGACCACTAACCCCCACGACAGCGCCTCGGCCCCGGTGACGGTGCGGTATTGGCCCGGCGCGATCTTGGCTTCGCCGATGGTGAAGCCCTGCAGGCCGTGCGGGATCTCGGCGGTCTCGCCGAGCGCGTGACCGGCGTTCAGCGCCGCGATGTTGGCCTTCGCCAGCTGCGGGTGCTTGCCGAATTTCTGGTTCAGCCAGTCGACGGTCGATTTGCGATCGCGCCCGTACATCCAGTAGACGAAGCCGAGCGTCCACATGTTCTTGCACCGCAGCGCCTCTTTCTGCCCGAGGCCAAACTCCTTCACCGCCTCGAGGGTCATCGCCGAAATGTCGAACTCGAGCACCCGATAGGCATCGAGACTGCCGTCCGCGAGGGGATTGTCGGTGAACCCCGCCTTGCGCAGGCTCCTATCGTTGAACGAACCCTTATCGACGATGATCATCCCGCCTTTCCTGAGCGACGACAGCTCGACCTTGAGTGCCGCCGGATTCATCGCCACCAACACGTCGACGGCGTCGCCGGAAGTCTTGATGACGCGGGCGCCGAAATTAATCTGGAACGACGACACGCCGAACGTGGTGCCCGCCGGCGCCCGGATTTCCGCCGGGAAGTCGGGGAATGTGGCGAGATCGTTATGGGCAAGCGCCGTCGCCAGGGTAAACTGGCTGCCGGTGAACTGCATGCCGTCGCCGGAATCGCCCGCGAAGCGGACGACAGCGGATTCCAATTCCTGGCGTCGGGGAGGAGGAGTGGGGCGTTGTGCGACAGACGTTACCGTTGACATGGTGTTCCCGAGCGGGAGTCAATCAATCCGTCAATGTGGCCCCGTTTCGACCTCGGCCGGGGACATTACAACAAGATAACGCGCTTCATTACTGTATTTTTTCCCCATTACCGCCGGCATCTCAACCCTTTTCCTCATCCGCCGGGTATTTTTCGGCTTTGATATCAATTCGCTAAACGGCTTGGGGGGGACGGTGGCGGCAAGGCGGCGCCATGATACCCTATACTTTCCGGGCCCCAAGGCCCTGTTTCACATGCCAGGACCGCGAAAAATTCATGAACAAAGACAACGACATCCTGAACCGCCTGGAAGACCTGATCGGCAAGGCGAAGGCCGCCGGCGCAGACGCCGCCGACGCGGTGTTCATTAGCGCCGTGTCACTTTCGATCGGCCAGCGGATGGGCGAGCGCGAGAACCTGGCGCGTGCCGAGAGCGCCGATCTCGGGCTCCGGGTGCTGATCGGCGCCCGCCAGGCGATCGTCTCGTCCTCGGATGTCTCGCCGGCGGCCCTCGCCGGGCTGGTGGACCGCGCGGTGGCCATGGCCCGGGTGGTGCCGGAGGATCGCTTCTGTGGTCTCGCCGCCCCCGGCCAGCTCGCCACCCAATTCCCCGACATCGAAGGCTGCGACGCCAGCGAGCCCGACGCCGACGCGCTGGGCGACCTGGCGAAACGCGCCGAGGACGCGGCGCGCGCCGTTCCGGGCATCACCAACTCCGAAGGCGCCGAGGCGGGCTGGAGCATGAGCACCGTGGCGATGGTCTCCAGCAACGGCTTCGCGCAACGCCGATCGAGTTCGCTGCACTCGCTGGCGGTCTCGGTGATCGCCGGCGAGAACACCGGCATGGAGCGCGACTACGATTACGCCAGCGCGGTGTTTGCCGGGGACTTGCCGGCGCCGGAACAGATCGGCCGCACGGCCGGCGAAAAAACGGTGCGGCGGCTAAGGCCAAAGAAGGCCAAGTCGGCGCAGGTCTCCGTCGTCTACGATCCGCGCGTCGGCAATTCGCTGCTCGGCCATCTCGCGAGCGCCGTCAACGGCGACGCGGTGGCCCGCGGCACGACCTTCCTCAAGGACAAACTGGGTAGAAAGATATTCCCCGACGCGGTGACCATCGTCGACGATCCGCTGCGTCGGCGCGGGTTGCGTTCGAAGAGTTTCGACGGCGAGGGCATCGCGACGACGCGCCGCAACGTGGTCGAGCGGGGTCGGCTCGAGACCTGGATTCTCGACCTGCGTTCCGCCCGCCAGCTCAATCTGACGACCACCGGCCACGCATCGCGCGGCACCACATCGCCCCCTTCGCCGTCGACGACCAATCTTTATCTGGAGTCCGGCACCGTGACGCCGAAGCAATTGATGGCCGACATCAAGTCCGGCCTCTACGTCACCGAGCTGATGGGATTTGGGATCAACGGCGTCACCGGCGATTACAGCCGCGGTGCGAGCGGGTATTGGATCGACAACGGCGAGATCGCATATCCCGTCAACGAGGTCACCATCGCCGGCAACCTTATGGAGATGTTCGCCCACGTCACCGCCGCCGACGATCTGGAGTTTCGATATGGCACCAACGCGCCGACTCTCCGGGTCGACGGGATGACCGTCGCCGGGCAGTGATCGAGCGCCCGCGGAGCCTGCAATCGTTGGCTGGAGGAGATGGCGCGTGGTATGGTCCGCTGCGTCAAACACGGGGTGCCATGACGTGAACGACACAGCCGAAAATCCCTCGCCACGGCACGAGTCCACCCACGTCCTGATGCGCCGTTTGTGGCGCGAGAGCATCAGCCCTTATCTCGGATGGCTGGTCCTGGCTGTGGTCTGCATGGCGGTGATGGCGGCGGCCACCGCGTTCAGCGCCTGGCTGATGGAGCCGGTGGTCAACGAGGTCTTCATCGCCCAGAACCGGGCGCTGTTGTGGCCGCTCGGGGCCGCCGTGCTGGCGACGTTCGTGATCAAGGGGCTAGCCAACTACGCACAGGCGATGCTGATGAGCTTCGTCGGCCTGAAGATCATCGCCGACAATCAAAATCGTCTGTTCGCCCACCTGACGCGGATGGACCTCGCGTTCTTCCACGACAATTCGACCGGCAGGCTGATCTCGCGCTTCACCGTCGACATCAACCAGATGCGCGTCGCCGTATCGAACGCGCTCACCGGCTTCGGCAAGGACCTGCTGTCGCTGATCGGGCTGGTGGCGGTGATGTTCGCCAAGGACTGGCAGCTGGCGGCGATTTCGTTCTTGGTGTTCCCAATCGCCGCCCTGCCGGTGATCCGGCTCGGCCAACGCATGCGCGCGGTCACCGCCGACACCCAGGCCGAGATGGGACTGTTCACCACGCTGCTCGAGCAGACGTTCCAGGGCATCCGCGTGGTCAAGGCCTATGCCATGGAGGCCTACGAGAAAAGCCGCATCGGCGACATCGTGGCGAAGATCCTGCGACTCAATCTCAAGTCGGCCAAGACGCGGGCGTTGTCGAGCCCGATCATGGAGACGCTCGGCGGCGTCGCCGTGTGCGTGGTCATCGTCTACGGCGGTACCCGGGTGATCGGCGGCGCGACGACTTCGGGCGCGTTCTTCGCGTTCATCACCGCGTTGCTGCTCGCCTACGAACCGATGAAGCGGCTCGCCAACCTGAACGCCAGTCTGCAGGAAGGTCTCGCCGGCGCGCAGCGGATGTTCGCCATCCTCGACACCCGGCCCAAGATCGTCGAGAAGCCGGGCGCCGTCGACCTCGGACGCATCAAAGGCCACATCCGCCTCGAGGACGCGCGGTTCTCCTACGTCGCCGGTACGCCGGCGCTCGTCGGCATAACGCTCGAAGTGCCTGCCGGCAAGCGGGTGGCGCTGGTCGGCGCGTCGGGCGCCGGCAAGTCGACCATCCTGAATTTGATCCCGCGCTTCTACGACGTCGAATCCGGGCGGGTCACCATCGACGGCCACGACGTCCGCGACGTCGGCTTCGAGTCGCTGTTCGGCGGCATCGCCCTGGTCAGCCAGGAGATCACGCTGTTCGACGACACCGTGCGCGCCAACATCGCCTATGGCCGCGCCGGGGCAAGCGAGGATCAAATCGTTGGCGCCGCGCGCATGGCTGCCGCCGACGATTTTATCCGTGCCTTGCCGCAGGGCTACGACACCCAAGTCGGCGAGCAGGGGATCAAGCTCTCGGGCGGGCAACGCCAGCGCCTGGCCATCGCGCGCGCGATGCTCAAGAACGCGCCAATCCTGCTGCTCGACGAGGCAACCTCGGCCCTCGATACCGAATCCGAGCGCCAGGTACAGGCGGCGATGGACAAGCTGATGCAGGGCCGCACGACCCTGGTCATCGCGCACCGGCTCTCCACCGTCACCAGCGCCGACTTGATCTACGTCGTCGACAAGGGCCGCGTCGTCGAGCGGGGCACCCACGTCGAGCTGATCGCTCGCGGCGGTGCCTACAAGCGGCTCTACGACCTGCAGTTCGCCGAACACGAGCGGCATTCGCCGGCGGTCCGGGTCGCGGAAGCCTGAGCGAGGACGAGGATTCCGCCAACGTGAGGCCATTGAAGCGAGTGCTCCGGTCAGAAGCCGTGCGCCGGCTGTTCTGCTGGCTGGCGGCCCATTACATCCGGCTGGTCCACTTGAGCGGCCGGTGGAAGGTGGTCAACGGCGAGGTGCCGAAGCGCTACTGGGACGAAGGCAAGCCATTCATCCTCGCGTTCTGGCATGGCCGCCTGTTGATGATGCCTTATTGCTGGGATCATCGGCGCACCATCCATATGCTGATCTCCCAGCATCGCGATGGCCAACTGATCGCCCGCACCGTCGGCCATTTCGGCATCCGTACCGCCGCCGGCTCGTCGACGCGCGGCGGCGCCCAGGCGCTGCGCGCCATGGTCAAGGCGCTGGCAAACGGCGACTATGTCGGCGTCACCCCGGACGGCCCGCGCGGTCCGCGCATGCGGGCCAGCGACGGCATCGTCAGTGTTGCCCGACTGGCCGGCGTTCCCGTCATCCCCGCCGCCTTCGGCGCCACGCGCGGGCGCTTTCTCGACACCTGGGATCGATTCCTGCTGGCGTGGCCGTTCGGGCGCGGCGTCGTCGTGTGGGGCGAGCCGATCGCCGTCGATCGCGACGCCGGAGTCGACGCCGCCGAGGCGGCGCGTCGCCGCATCGAGGACGGCCTCAACGCCGTGACCAGCGAGGCCGACCGGCTTTGCGGCCGCGCGCCGGTAGAGCCGGAGCCGGCGCCCGCCGGCACGCCGGCCAGCGAGGGCAGGCCGACGTGATGCTGACGCTCTACCGCGCCGTCGCCGCCATCGGCGGGCCCGCGATCGCCGCCTATCTGGCGTTGCGCCGGGCACGCGGCAAGGAGGACCGGGTACGGTTCGGCGAACGTCTCGGCGTCGCCGGGCGCCGCCGCCCCGATGGGTCGCTGGTGTGGGCGCACGCCGCCAGCGTCGGCGAGTCGTTGTCACTGCTGCCGTTGATCGAACGACTGGTGATGGCGTGGCCCAGCCTCAACGTGCTGGTGACCACCGGCACCGTGACTTCGGCGCAGATGATCGCCGGGCGGCTGCCAAAGAACGGCTTCCACCAATTCATCCCAGTCGACCGGGTGCCATACGTGCGGCGGTTCCTCGATCACTGGCACCCGGACCTGGCGTTGTGGGCGGAATCGGAATTCTGGCCCAACCTGATCACCGAAACCCAGGCGCGGGAAATCCCAATGGTGCTGGTCAACGGCCGCGTCTCGCCGCGCTCCTACGGCGGCTGGCGAAGGTTCCCGGGCCTGATCCGCCAACTCCTTGGCGGCTTCAAGCTGTGCCTGGCGCAGACCGAGGCCGACGCCGGCCGTTTGCGCGTGCTCGGCGCCGCCGACGTCAAGTGCGTCGGCAACCTGAAGTTTTCGACGCCGCCGCTGCCGGCAGCTGAGTCCCAACTGCACAGGCTACGCGATGTCCTGAAGGAACGCCCGCGCTGGCTCGCCGCCAGCACCCACGCCGGCGAGGAGGCGATGGCGGCGAGGGTGCACAAGAAACTCAAATCGCGCCACGCCGGCCTGCTGACGCTCATCGTGCCGCGCCATCCCGACCGCGGGCCGGAGATCGCCGCCGCGCTCCGCGCCGACGGTTTGAACGTCGCCCGCCGATCGCCCGGCGAGGCAATAGCGGCGAGCACCGATATCTACGTCGCCGACACCATGGGCGAGCTCGGGCTGTTTTATCGGCTCGCCGGCGTGGCGTTCATGGGCAAGTCGCTGGTGCCGCTCGGCGGCCAGAACCCGATCGAGCCGGCGCGCCTCGGCTGCGCCATCGTCCACGGCCCGCACATGATCAACTTCGAGGACGTGGTCGAGCGGTTGCGCACGGCGAACGCCGCCCGCCGGGTCGCCGACGAGAATGAGCTCGCCGACGCGGTCGCGGCACTGCTCGCCGACCACGACGAACGCGACCGCATGGCCGCCGCCGCCGAGGCCTTCGCCGCCGCCGAAGCCGGCGCCGTCGATGCCGTCGTCGCCGAGCTGACGCCGTTCATCCGGGCGCTTAGGGAAGGGGATCGCTCCCGTGCGCGCGCCTAAGTTCTGGCGCCGGGGTGGCGCGGCCAGCGCGCTGCTGGCGCCCGCCGGCTGGCTCTACGGCCTCGCAACCCGGCTGCGCATCGCGGCTGCGAGGCCGTGGCGCGCTCCGGTGAAGGTACTGTGCGTCGGCAACCTCGTCGCCGGCGGCGCCGGCAAGACGCCGGTGGCTCTCAGCCTCGGCGCGCGCCTTAAAAAACGAGACGTGAAAATTCATTTCCTCGGCTGCGGCTACGGCGGCGAGACGGCCGGGCCGCTGCGCGTCGATGCCAAGGTCCATGACGCCGCCATGGTCGGCGACGAGGCGCTGCTGCTCGCCAGGCATGCGCCGACCTGGATCGCCCGCGACCGGATTGCCGGCGTGCGCGCCGCCGCTGCCGACGCCGACGTGGTGATCCTCGACGACGGCCTGCAGGACCCGTCGGTGGCCAAAGACCTGTCGGTGCTGGTGGTCGACGGCGGCTACGGCTTCGGCAGCCGCCGCGTCATCCCGGCCGGGCCGTTGCGCGAGCCGGTGGAAGCCGGGCTCTCCCGCGTGCATGCAGTGGTCGTGATCGGCGCCGACGAAGCCGGCGTCGTCGGCGACGCGGCGGTACGCGCCCGCGGCTTGCCGATACTCAAGGCCACCGTCGCGCCCGGCCCCGAGGCGGCGCGGCTCAAGGGCCAGCCGGTGGTCGCGTTCGCCGGCATCGGCCGGCCGGAAAAATTCATTGCCACCCTCGAATCCATCGGCTGCAAAGTGGTATCGGCGCACACCTTCGCGGATCACTACCGGTTCGCTGACGGCGACATCCAACGGCTGAAGTCGGACGCACGGGAACGGAAGGCGCGGCTTGTCACCACGGAAAAGGACGCGGTGCGGCTTTCCGCCGCCGCCCGCGACGGCATCGAGGTGCTGACGATCACGCTCGCCTGGTCGGACGAGGCGGCGCTCGACAGGCTGCTGACGCCGCTTCAAAAGGGAGCGGCCTGAGTGCTGCGCATTCCAGGCCCGATCAACCGTTACCTGATCCACCCCATCGAGGCGGCGGTGGCGATCGTCGTCTACAGCGTCTTCCGATTGCTCCCCCTCGATTGGGCGTCGGCGTTCGGCGGCTGGCTGGCCCGCACCATCGGGCCGTGGTTGCCGATCTCCGGGCGGGCGGTCAGGAACCTGTCGAACGCCTTCCCTGAGAAGTCGCCAGGCCAGATTCGAGCCATTATCCGCGCCATGTGGGACAACCTCGGTCGGGTGGCGGCGGAATATCCGCACCTCTCCGAAATCAGCGTCTATGACCCGGACGGGCCGGTCGAGACGAGCGGCGGCGAATATGTGGATTTGCTGCGCGAGGATGGCGCCCCCGGCATCTTCTTCTCTGCCCATCTCGCCAACTGGGAGATCGTGTCGCTGGGCGCCACCCAGCGCGGCGTACCGGTCGATCGCGTCTACCGTCAGGCCAACAACCGGCTGGTGGAATGGCTATACCAGCACGGCCGCGCCGCCGTCGAGGGCGCGTTGATCCCGAAAGGCTCCGCCGGCGCGCGACTCCTCTTGCAGTCGCTGAAGGAAGGCAAGCACATCGGCATGATGCTCGACCAGAAGATGAACGACGGCATTCCGGTCAAGTTCTTCGGCCGCGACGTGATGACGGCGTCGGCGCTCGCCGAGTTGGCGCTGCGCTTCGATTGCCCGGTGGTGCCGGCACGGGTAGTGCGGCTCAACGGCGCGCGCTTCAGGCTCGAAATCGAACCGCCGCTGACGCTGGTCCGCAGCGGCGACCACCAAGCCGATGTCGCCGCCAACATGGCGCAGGTCAACGCCCTGATCGAGAAATGGGTGAGGGAGGCGCCGGAACAGTGGCTGTGGCTGCACAACCGCTGGCCGGACTGACCGCATCCGCTAAAAAACACCGGCGGCCGGAGGAATCCGGCCGCCTGGATGTCGCGATGAACGCGCCGGCGCCCCTGGCGGGGGCCGGTTCCGCCTTACTTGCCGGGCTGCGTGCTCTGCTGTGTCGAGCCGTCGGCGACGCTGTTGTCCGGCGTCGAAATGTCGACCGTCTTTGTCGAGTGCGTGGCGCCGCAATCGCCCTCGGCGCTCGCCGGGATGGCGAGACCCGCCGCCAGCAGAGCCGCGACGAAGGCATAGGCGGTAAAATTGCGCATGGAATTCCTCCGAGCAGGCTTTGGATGACTAAGCGCCACTATAGGCGATTTCCGGACTCCTTTCAACGGACCCCCGGCAAGCCGCCCCGTTCGGCGCCGCTTTGCGCCTCCATCGGCCCGACCAGCAGCGCCGGGTCGAGATGAGTGCCGAACAGGCTTACCCCCCAGTGCAGGTGCGGCCCGGTGACGCGCCCGGTCCTGCCGACACTGCCGATTCGTGTGCCCTTGGCAACGCGCTCGCCGGGTTTCACCCGGATGTCGTCCAGGTGCGCGTAGACGGACGTCAAACCGTGCCCGTGGTCGATCAACACCGTCCTGCCGGTGAAGAACATGTCCTGGTGCACCAGCGCGACGACGCCGTCGGCGCAGGCAACGACCGGCGTGCCCTTGGCGGCGACGACATCGACGCCGTTATGGGGCCGCCGCGGCTTGCCGTTGAGGATGCGCTGGCTGCCGAAGATGCCGCTGACTTGACCCTCCACCGGCCACATGAACCCCGAGGCGAAGCCGCGCCGATCGCTGTCGAGACGCCGCACCTCGGCGATCCGGACGCCGTCGTCCTTGATCCGCACCAAGTCCTCGGGCGACGGCGTCACCTGTCGCTCGGGCAGGCCATCGATGCGCTGCACCGGATAGATGCGCGCCGTCACCTTGAGCTCCTTGTCGGTGCGGCCGCCGTCCGGATGCTCGATCAGCAGCCGCGCTCGTGGCCCCGCGTCGCGCCCGAAGCCGATCAGGAACGCGCCCGCGTCGTCGACGCGCACTGGCTTGCCGTCGAGAGACGCCTTGGCGCCGGGCTCGGTGGCGCCGATAACCAGGCCACCTTGGATCTGCGGTCCGTCCAGGCTGAGCGTGCCGGCGGCAGCCGTCGCCGGCGCCAGCAAGCATATCAACGCAAGCAGGGCACCGGGGCGCAGGGTCACAGCAGCGTTCCCTGGCGCCCGTCGCCGCCGGGACCGGATTTCTTGTTTTTTTTCGATTTGCCTCCGCCGGCGACGTCGGTGACCCGTGCCCCGGCTTCACCATCGGAGAGGCGGAGCCGCACATCCATATTCGGCTTCAGCCTCGCCACCGACACGATCGAGTTGCCGGCGGCATCGGCGATCAGCGCGAAGCCGCGCTCCAGTACCCGTTTATAAGAGATGCTCTCGAGCAGCGACGCCGCCCGGTTCAACGATTGCTCGGCTTCGCGGACGACGTTTCGATAAGCGGCCTCCATCGCGCGCGCGGCGTTCTCGAACTGCTTTTTCGCGTATTCGATCTGCCGGTGCGGCGGCGGAATCTTGACCGCCAGCCGTTGCCGGCGAAGCGCCGTGCCGGCGCGCAGCGCGTGCGCCAGCCGCTCGGCGCGGTCGTCGAGGCGTTGCATGAAGTCCTCGACGATGCGGCCAAGGTCGGGCAACGCGCGGGCGAGCCCGTCGAGGCGGGTGCGCCGCTCGCTGACCAACCGCGCCGCGGCGGCGCCTAGCCGTGCACCCAGGCTCTCGACCTCGGCCAACAGCTCCGTCCGCACCGGCACCGCCATCTCGGCGGCCGCCGTCGGCGTCGGCGCGCGGGCGTCGGAGGCGAAGTCGATCAGCGTCGTGTCGGTCTCGTGGCCAACCGCCGAGATCAGCGGGATCGCGCTCGCCGCAGCGGCGCGTACCACCACTTCCTCGTTGAATGCCCACAGGTCCTCGAGGCTGCCGCCGCCGCGGGCGACGATCAAGAGATCCGGCCGCGGCACCTTGCCTTTGCCGGAGAGCCGGTTGAAGCCGTCGATGGCGGCGGCGATCTTTTCCGCCGCGCCCTCGCCCTGCACCGGCACCGGCGCCAGCAGCACCCGCCGTGGGAAGCGGTCGGCAAGCCGGTGCAGGATGTCGCGGATGACGGCGCCGGTCGGCGAGGTGACGACGCCGATGACCTCCGGCAGGAACGGCAGCGGCTTCTTGCGCGCCGCGTCGAACAGCCCTTCGGCGGCCAGCTTCTTGCGCCGTTCCTCCAGTAGCTTCAACAGCGCCCCTTCCCCCGCCAGCTCCAGCGCCTCGACAACGATCTGGTAGCGCGAGCGCCCGGGGTAAGTGGTGAGGCGCCCGGTGGCGATCACCTCCATGCCGTCCTCGGGCTTCAGGCCGAGCCTGCCGATGGTGCCGCGCCAGGCGACCGCGTCGAGCACCGCGTCGGCGTCCTTGAGGGCGAAATAGAGATGCCCCGAGGCGGCGCGCTTGAAGCCGGAAATCTCGCCGCGCACGCGGACGCGGGCGAAGCGGTCCTCGACGGTGCGCTTCAGCAGCGCCGAAATCTCCGAAACGGTCAGGATCAGCAGGTTGCCGTCGGCGCCGAGGAGGTCGGCGAGCGGGGCGGCGGGGGGTGACGGAGTCTTGGTCATGGCGCCTGTATCCATGATAGAAAACGACTCACAAAAAAGCACGGCAATCGAAGGGACAGAAAGGCGATCCCGAAATGAAGGTGTTGGTGGTCGGGTCGGGGGGCCGCGAGCACGCGCTGTGCTGGGCGATCGCCAAGTCGCCGCATTGCGGCGAGCTTTATTGCGCCCCGGGCAACGCCGGCATCGACCAAATCGCCGTCGCCGTTCCCGTCGCCGCCGACGACTTCGACGGCCTCCTCAATTTCGTCGACGACAGCGGCATCGACTTCGTCGTCGTCGGCCCCGAGGGCCCCCTGGTGGCGGGCCTCGTCGACCGGCTGGAAGAGGCCGGCGTCAAGGCGTTCGGCCCGACGGCGAAGGCGGCGCGCCTGGAAGGCTCGAAGGGCTTCACCAAGGACCTATGCGCCAAGTACCAGATCCCGACCGCGGACTACGCCCGCTTCGACGAGCCCGATTCGGCCAAAGACTATATCCGCGTCAAGGGCGCGCCGATCGTCGTCAAGGCCGACGGCCTGGCGGCCGGCAAGGGCGTCATCCTCTGCCGCAACGAGAACGAGGCCTACGCCGCCATCGACCACATCATGATCGAGGACGCGTTCAAGGGCGCCGGCGCCGAAGTTGTGATCGAGGAGATGCTGACGGGCGAGGAGGCGAGCTTCTTCGCCCTCGTCGACGGCGAGCACGCGCTGCCGCTGATCGCCGCCCAGGACCACAAGACCGCCTTCGACGGCGACCTGGGCCCCAACACCGGCGGCATGGGGGCGTACACCCCGGCGCCGGTGGTCGACGAGGCGATGGCGAGGCGCGTCATGGACCAGATAATCCTCCCCACCGTCCGCGGCGCCGCCGAGCAGGGCTGTCCTTACAAGGGCGTGCTCTACGCCGGGCTGATGATTGCCGCCGACGGCCCGAAGCTGATCGAATACAACGTCCGCTTCGGCGACCCGGAATGCCAGCCGATGGTGATGCGGCTGAAGTCGGACCTGCTGCCGGCGCTGGTCGCCTCGGCCGACGGCAAGCTCGACGGCGTCACCCTGAAGTGGCGCCCGGAAGCCGCGCTGACGGTGGTGATGGCGACCAAGGGCTATCCCGGGCACTACGAGAAGGGCTCCGAGATCAAGGGTCTCGAGAAGGCCGGCGCGCTCGAAGGCGTGGTCGTCTTCCATGCCGGTACGCGCGACGACGGCGGGCGCATCGTCGCCAACGGCGGCCGGGTGCTCAACGTCACCGCGCTGGGGGCGACCGTCGAGGCGGCGCAAAAGCGTGCCTACCAGGCGGTCGACCTGATCGATTGGCCGGACGGCTTCTGCCGCCGCGACATCGGCTGGCGGGCGATCGGCCGCTAGGCCTTTCAACGCCCGCCGCCGGCCCTTATATAATCCGTCAACTGCCAACGGCTGCCTGGGAGGGCGATCATGGACGACAGGACGCGCACGGAACTCGAGGCCGCCGCCTTCCGCGGCCTGGTCGAGCACCTCAGGAAACGCACCGACGTGCAAAACATCGACCTGATGAACCTGGCCGGGTTCTGCCGCAACTGCCTCTCCAAGTGGTACCGGGCGGCGGCCGCGGACAAAGGCGTCGCGATGTCGGACGCCGAGGCGCGCGAGATCGTTTACGGCATGCCGTTCGACCGCTGGAAGGCGAAGTACCAAAAGGAAGCCTCCGCGGCGCAAAAACGCACGTTCGAGGAGACCAAGCCGCTGCACGCCCGGATCAGCGGCCACGACAAGTAGCCGGCGCCGCCAAGCAGCCGATGTCCGCCACCCCGCCCGCCGCCCCGGACGCCGCAGACAGGCCGGAGCTGTGGCCCGGCTGCGGATTCCGGCTGCTCGAGCGCGACGACCAGGGCCGGCTGACGGTGACCGACGAATTCCTGCGCGCCTATCTGGGCCGCCCGGAGCTGGCGCCGATGGCGGAATCCTGCGATGCCGAGCGGGCCCTGCACGCCAGGCTCCTCGACAACCCGCGGGCCAGGGTGGCGAAGAAGGAGGTGGCGGCGCTGGCCGACGCCGACGCCCGCGAGAACTACCGGGTGATGCTCAACTTCCGCGACCGGCTGACCGGCGCCGCCACCGTCGAGGCTTGCTACGCCAGCCTGTTCCGCGACGGCGACGTCACCGTGCCGGCGCTGTTCCTCGACCAGATGGCGCACGTCATCGTCCGCAACATCCTCGACGCCGTCGCCGACCCGTTCCAGGCCCGCGCCGGCGAGCTGCTGTTCCGCGAGCAGATCGTTACCCTCGAACAGGGCGCGATCCTGCTCGGCGATGCCGAGACCGTCGGCATGCTTGCCGCCACCGCCGGAATGGGCAGCATCGGCAAGCTGGTGGTCGAAAGCGGCATCAAGGCCAGGCGCGTCGATCTCGACGTGCTGCAGCCCGACACAGCCGACATTTACTGGACACGCTGCGACCGCTTCGACACCGTGCTCGATCTGTCGTTCACGCGGCCCGGCCTGGACGCGCTCTGCCGGGTGCTGGAGGCATGGGTGCGGCATTTTATCGGCGCCGCGGTCACCATCCAGCCGGTGCAGAAGATCACCGACGAGCGCTGGGTGTGGCACGTCGGCCTGGACCGCGAGGCGACGGCGCTGTTGAACGACCTCTACAACCGGGCCGAGGTGTCCGAGGAGCGGATGGCGAGGCTGCTCAGCCTGTTCCGGCTCGACTTCGAGGACCCGGGCCTGATGCGCGCCGACCTCAAGGGCCGGCCGGTTTATCTCGGGCTCGCCATGACCGCCGACAACAAGGTGCGCCTCAAGCCGCAAAACCTGCTGGTCAACCTACCGCTCGCCCGCCGGGCGTGAGCGGGCCGGGCGGCGCCGGCGCGGGCGTCGGGCCCCGTCGCGGTGCCGGTTCCGGCTAGCTGGAAACGGATTAACCATTTGAAAACAAACAAAACACGGCATTTTTAAAGACGCCGAGTGAACAAAAGTGCGCAAGAGTACACAACAGTGAACTTTTCCGGGTCCCTTGGCGCTGGCCCCGCGGGCGTCGCCGGTCGCCGACGGATCCTCGTCTCGGCTTGCGGCGGATGGGAACATAACAGGAACATAGGCCCCGCCGGCCGAATTGTCAAGGGGTCACAAATCGTCGTCCCGGGAATCCCTTAGCGCCTTTCCCTGAAGAACTCCCGCAGCAGCGCCGCCGCCTCGCGCTCGTGGACGCCGCCGACCACTTCGGGCCGGTGGAGGCAGGCCGTCTGGTCGAAGACGCGCGCCCCGTGCTCGACGCCGCCCATCTTCGGATCGTAGGCGCCGAAGGTGAGCCGGCGTACCCGGGCGAGCGAGATCGCCGCCGCGCACATGGCGCACGGCTCCAGGGTCACGTAGAGGTCGAGGCCGTCGAGACGCGGCCGGCCGGCGGCGGCCGCCGCCTCGCGGATGGCGAGGATCTCGGCGTGGGCCGACGGGTCGGCGCGCTCCTCGACCCGGTTGCCGGCGGCGGCGACCACGTGGCCGCTGACCCCATCGACGACCACGGCGCCGACCGGCACCTCGCCGCGGGCGCCGGCGTCGCGCGCCTCGGCGAGCGCCAGCTGCATCGGTGAAGGCTCAGACTTGCCCATTGCCCGACCGTGCCCGGTCGGCGCGGGCGCCGTCAAGCCGTCGCCCGGCGGTGCGTATTTATCCCGTACTTCCTTGATGGGCTCGTTAACAGATGCGGCTGGGGCATGATTCTGTTATAAGAATCAACGCGAATGTCGATTTAGATCCTTTGTTGTCGTATATTTGGTCTGGGAAAGATAAAACCAAAAAAAATCCCAAGGTAGCCGGCAGTGAGAGAGGCTTTCGGTCACCACGAATTCAAATAAAACCCCCATAACCGAAAATTACGGGATCACTTCCCGGGGGACCGCGTTTTCTTTCGACTGATTTCCGTACTCTGCGAGCCAAGTTTTGGTCAAATTCGATTAGGAGCCTGGCGCGGCCCAGCGGCAACGCCACCGGGATCGCCAATCTCGGCCCGTCGCTGGTCGCCAAACAGATCGAGATCCTGGGAGAGATCGTGCGACGCATAAGGAGGTAGCCATGCTCAACGACTTCTCGCTCCGCGACATGTGGGGTTACGAGGACGCAGCGCATCGCGTCGTACGCGCCGACGAGGTGATCGAATGAAGCGGCGCCAGTTCATGGCGCTTCTCGGCGGCGTGGCAGTTGCCGCGCCGCTGGCCGTCCAAGCGCAGGAGCCGGGTAAGCTTCCGCGGATAGGTTTCCTCGGGAACTCCAACGCCACCCTAGAGGCCAATCTCGTCGGGCCGTTCCG
>Ga0209399_10000160_pt1 | contig 40301 bp, 30 predicted proteins | sample OV2TP3_FD_184130 | JGI IMG/M metagenome (GOLD analysis project Ga0209399, IMG submission 184130) | Hot spring microbial communities from Beatty, Nevada to study Microbial Dark Matter (Phase II) - OV2 TP3 (SPAdes) (version 3) | ecosystem: Environmental > Aquatic > Thermal springs > Hot (42-90C) ... | reverse complement strand
GCTCCAGCGCCCTTCCGACGTGCGGGTCCAGCATCGCGCGCAGCCAGCCTGCTTCGGCGCTGTCGTGGGCTGCCCGGCCAGCGCTTTCGGCGATGTAAGCGCGCACGATCATGATAAAGAGCATTTCTGTGAGGCGAGACACCATGGTCTGCGCGCCGGGGTTCTTCGTAGTCATCTCGGAGGCCATCCATTTCAGCGTGGTGTCCAGCCAGGGCACGAGCTGACCCTGTTCCCCGGGGATGTGGATGAGCGGAGGCAGCATCGAGAGAAACGGCCTGGCCACCGGCCCCTCGAAAAGGAACCCGCCCGCCACCATGATCGTGAGTGAGCCACCCCCGCCGTAGTGGCAGGTCTGGGGAGGTTCCATTCTGCCGCGACCCCTGACCACCTCTTCAAGAGGGATCACGGAGCTTTCAGGGTGGTCCCTCAGCACGTGCGCATCGCCCCGTGGCAACATTACCAGGTCCCCACCCATGAGTGAGATGGGGGATTCGAACGAACTTCCCTCCAGGTAGCAGTTCCCTCGCGTGACCGCATAGAAGGTCGCACAGTCGTCCTTCGCCGGTATCCGAACCCCCCAGGGCGAGGTCAGCTCAATGGAGAACTTCACGTGGCTTCGGAGACGCATGGTGTTGAGCAGGTCCGTAAAAACGTCCATCTCCACACACCCATCATTTTTGAACGCTTGAACAAAAAATAAGGGTTTTTAGCCATTGAGAATTCCATTTATCGCCTCTATATTATATGTATCTTCAAGGAACAATCAAGAAAAAATTCAACCCCATCTCGAAGGACACGATCGAATTCACCATCAGGGGAATCTGGTATGGACCGTGAAATGCTGAAATCTTCGGCCGTCCCACTCGTTTTTTTCTGCCTGCTCGCCGCCGACGCTTTCGCGCAGGCCCCCTCGCGCCCGGACAGCGCCCTTCACCCGGTTCGGCGCGAGCGTCAGGGCGCTCCTCTGTTCGCCACCGCCGTCAGGAAAACCGCCATGGACGCAAGCGCCGCCCTTCGCCGAACCGTCCCCGCCGGTCAGGTCATCCAGCCCTGGCTCGTCCTCGGCCCCGTCTACCGCGACGTCAGCGCCGAGGTCATCGGACTCTCGCTCCACGAGAGCAACGGCGCCGACAACGGCCTGTCTGTCCTGAACCGCTTCGTCGAGGGGGCCGACGGCCTCCTCACGTCCTCTCCCCGGGAGGGCGAGACCGCGTCCTTTGCCGGACAGGAGTTCCGCTGGGACCTGGTCCGCCGTCCCGAGCCCGTCCTCAGGTGGGGGCGCTACAACCTCTCGAACCACTTCGGGGCCGTCCTCCTGGCCACGCGCGTGCGTTCAGCGAAGAAGGCCCGGCAACACTTCGAGCTGCTCACACGGATTTCGTCCCGGGCGCGCGTCTTTGTGAACGGCGCCCCCGTGTTCGACACCGAAACCGCCGCGGGAAGGCGCGCGGCGGGCCTCTTCTCCTTTGACGCCGACCTTGAAGCGGGTGACAACTTGCTCACTGTGGGCCTCTTCCGGGTCGGCCGCATGGCGCAGGTCAACATCCGCCTCACCTGCGACGGAGACCTCGATGTTTCGACACCTCTCCCCGGCGGCGTCTCTCAGGAGGAACGCGAGGCCGTGGAGGCCGACCTGCGGGCGCTCCGTCTCGAGCGGGACATCTTCTACAAGGACCACCCCATCGGCGTCAAGCTCGACTGTCCCCTGACCTCGAAGGCGAACCTCACGTGCCGCCTGATGCGGGGCAGCGAGGCCATCAAGACGATGCGCCTGCAGCCGCAGGTTGCGGGGCTGTTCGCGCTCTGCCGGGGCAGCGACCTGACCGAAGGCGGCTACGAACTCGCCTGCGACTTCACCGACGATGGCGGGCGCCTCATCACGTCGACCTCCTTCAACCTCACGGTCTTCACCCTCACGCCCCCGACGGTGGGCTACGGAAAGATGGAGGCCCGCAGGCGCGCCACGCTGGAGCACAACGCGGCGCCGCCCCCGGAGGACCGCAGCGTGGACGCCCGTCTCGGCTTCGTCCAGCTTCAGGTCCACGACATCTGGCGGCAGGTCGCGACCTACGCCCTGGGGCGCTACGACCGGATCGACGAGGAGGTCATCCGCTACGCCTGCGACTTCATCGCCCGGCGTCAGGACACCTCGGACTTCGTCATCCAGGCCATCCTGCGCCTGCTCTATTGGGACCGAACGAAAAACCGCCTCTCCCAGCCCATCAAGGCCAGGATGAGGGACACGGTCCTGGGCTTCCGCTACTGGGCCGACGAGCCGGGCGACGACGTGATGTACATGGGGTCCGAGAACCACCGCCTCCTGTTCCACGTCGCCGAGTTCCTGAGCGGACAACTCTTCCCGCTCGACGAATTCACGAACAGCCGCCAGCGCGGCCTCTACCACGTCACCAAGGCCCGGATGTTCCTGATGGAGTGGCTCCGCCAGCGCGGCCGGTTCGGGTTCGACGAGTGGCACTCCAACAGCTACTACCCGGCCAACATCGCGGCCCTGCTGAACCTCCACGACTTCGCGCAGCCGGAGGACATCAAGCTTCGCAAGCTCACCCGCAACGTCCTCCACTACCTCTTCTTCAACCTCGCCGCCGACACCTTCCACGGCGTCTTCGGCACCGCCCACGCCCGAAGCTACGCCGTCAACCTGATCCATCCCGACACGGAGTGGACCTCGGCCACCTGCTGGCTCCTGTTCGGGGAGGGCAACCTCGACGGAGGGGCCGGCATGGCGCCCGTGTGCCTGGCCTCCAGCGGCTACGTCCTGCCCGAGCTGATCGCCCGGATCGCCGAAGACCGGGAGACGGTCGCCGAATCGCGCCAGCAGCAGGGGACGCTGGAAGGGCCGGTCCCGTCCGCAAACTTCGTCGTCTACCGAACGCCCGACTACCTGATGTCCGGCGTGCAGGACTACCGCAGGCCGGAGTACGACTCCTCCTCCAACGTCGCCCAGGTCACGTTCGACGACAAGACCGTCGTCTTCTTCTCCTGTCCCCACACCTCGGGCGAAGGGGCCGGATTCCGCCCCGACTACTGGTCCGGGAACGCCGTTCTCCCGCGCGTCATTCAGCGCCGGAATGTCACGTCTCTCACCTGGCGCTTGACCGAGGACGCCTGGATGACCCACGCCTTCTTCGAGCCAGATCGGTTCGATGAGGTCCGCTTCGAGGGGAACTGGGCCTTCGCGAGGAAGAACCGGGGCTACCTGGGGATCTGGTCGGAGAACGGCCTGACCCTGGGCAACTCCGGACAGTACGCGGGCCGCGAGCTGATCTGCCCGGCGAAGGAGAACACCTGGATCGTGGAGTGCGGGCGGGAGGCGGACTGGAAAAACTTCGACGCCTTCGTCGCCGCCCTCAAGTCTGCCGCTGTCCGTTCAGACCGGGGGCGTGTCGCCTATGACTCCCCGTCCATCGGCCGCTTCGTCACCGGCTGGGACATCCCGCCCACTGTGGCCGGGGAGCCCGTGCAGACGCGCGACTACGGACTCGTCGAAAGCCCCTTCGCCCTCTCCGCCTACGGCAGCGGCGAAATGGTCCTCCGCCACGGCGACGAGCGGCTGCGGCTGTTCTTCAATTTCTGATTTCTAAGTGCGGGAGGCGTCTCACTCATTGTCGGCAGGTAAGGAGGCGAACATGGTGCGGCTTACGGGTGTGAACGACGAACCCACGAAGGACTGGAACCTGGACCGTGGCCTGGACGCGCTGGATGAGATCGGCGTGAAATTTGTCGAACTGCGGGCCGTGGACGGGAAGAACGTGGATGACCTTACCGACGCCGAGTACGATCGCGTGGTGGAGACGGTCACCCGGCGGGGCTTTACGGTGACGGGCTACGACTCAAACCTGGGCAAATGCGAGCTAAACCCGGACAACTGGGCGAGCGAGGCGCGCCGGATGAAGCAGGCGATCGCGCGCACGGCGATGACGAACACCCCGCTGATCCGCACGATGGGCTACCGACGGGGGCGCGGGCGCTGATGGCCTCGGAGCCGCCGGAGGTGGGCCGGCGCGTCTGGCACGAACGGGTGTTGTTCCGGAGGCGGGCGTTCCGGGAGGTGCTGGACGTGGCCGCGCTGGTGGAGGCGGAGCGGGACCTGATCGGGGAGGACGTGCAACTGCTGGCGCTGGACCTCCTGATCGCCCGGCCGGATCAGGGAAAGGTGGGCTGGCACCGGGACGTCACGTTCGTCTGCAACAAGACGCTGTCCATCAACACGGGCATCTACCTGGAGGACATGACGGAGGAGATGGGGCTGCTGCGGGTGCTGCCGGGGAGCCACCGACGAGAGGAGGGGCCGGACCGGCCGGACGCGGACCCCCTGCCGGGGGAGGTGCGCGTGTCGGTGCGGGCGGGGGGCGCGGTCTTTTTCGACGCGGCGCTGTGGCACACGGGGGACCGGAACCGCTCCGGGAAGGACCGGGCTGGGCTGTTCGCCTATTTCGGGCGCTACTGGATCAAGCGGATGGACAACTACTTCACGCAGCCCCTGCCGGCGGACCTGTTGCATACGACCGACCCGATGAAACGGCAGTTGCTCGGGTTGAGTCTGCGGCCCGGCGTGCCGAGCTACCACGGAGACGACGAGGGTTACAACCGGCGCGGGGAGGCGGGGATAGACTTCCCGTCGGAAACGAGTCCCTTAGAGAGCCTCTAAGACACCTCCACCGGTTTATGGTTGACCTGCTCGAACTTCAGAACCGCGAAGTAGCGCTCGTCGCCCTTCGGCGGTCGGGCCTTCCCCTGGATGAAATCTCCCGGCTTCAGGTGAAAATTCTGAATCTGCCGTGGAGAGATATAGAGATCGTCCGGGGAAAGGGGCGCGTTCGCAACCGGGCGCAGAAATCCATAGCCCTGTTCGTGGACGTGCAGGAACCCTGACGCCTCCTTCAACTCGACCCTGGGATCGACCTTCTGTTTTCCGAGATGATCTTCGACCATTTGAATGGCCTCCTTCTTGAGGTGTTGCTTCGCCTTGTGGAGCCGGCTCTCCACGGTGGTGACCGGGACCCCCAGGAAATCGCTGATCTCTCGGTAGGAGAGATCGTCGATGTAGAAGAGCGTGGCGGTCAGACGGACCCTGTCCGACAGCCGGGCGAGGATGTCCGCAACTGCCTTTTGCCTCTCCCTGGCCTCCAGCGCCTCCCCCGGCTGGTCCGCAGGATGCGGCAATTCGTCCAGCAGCTTCCGATTGCCCGGGGCGTCGAGCGATTCCACCCTGTCAGACCGGCCCCTCTGCCACATGCGGCAGAGGTTGGTGGTGATCCCCCGAAGCCAGCCCGCAAACCTGCCGGGGTCTTTCAGTCGATCCAGTTTCTCATAAGCCTGGAAGAAGGCCTCCTGCGTGAGGTCCTGGGCATCCGCGAAGTTTTTCGTCCAGTGATAGGCAAGCCCGTACACGGCCCCCTGGTACTTTTTCACGAGCCGGTCAAAGCCGCTGCGATCCCCGTTGAGGGTCTGCCGGACAAGCCGCTCGTCCGTCTCGTTCATGTCATGAGGCTTACGATTTCTCGGAGATGGGGACATGCTGATCAAACCCTGAAAATCCTGGACGGACGCCACAGGGAGAGACTGGCAACGGATGATTCCAGGTAAGCGACGGGATCGCGCGACGGCGGATACGAACTCTCGGAGGGCGATCTGGGATTGATGGAAGACCGGACGTGTCGGCAGTGAAGACCTGCCAGGCGCCGGGCAAGAGGCTTGAAAAGCGGTTAAATGCGGAGAGTTTGAGAGGAATGTATACTTGGATACCTGCGGGCTTCAATAGTATAGATGCAGAACGCCTTCCAAAACTTGCTTTTTTTAAGATTTTTTTCTGAAGGGTCCGATCCCTCACCACCCGTGCACGAAATGCCCGGCCCCCGGAAACCAGATCGCGTCCACCACGCTGGAGGCCCCCACCCCCACCAGGTAGCCCACCGCGACCCCGTACCAGAACGGCAGGGAGCGCCGGTAGAGACCCACCCCCCCGAACCGGAGCGTCAGGGATTTGAACAGCCAGACCAGGAAGACGGCGAACCCGTAGGTGTGGTTCGGGAAGGCCAGCCCCACCGGATGGAGGGGCCACGCCGCGAACCTGGACCCCAGCCACGTCAGCAGGCCCGCCTCCGCCCCGCCGGAAACCCAGACCGTCAGCTTCTGCGCGTCGAAGAAGGTCGGCCCCGTCCCCTCGATGACCGACACCTGCCCCAGCATCACCTCCCAGTCGTACAGGTAGGCCGCGTTCATCCCCCCCTGCGTGTAGCAGAGATAGAGCTGCGCCCCGCAGGCGGCCACGGAGGCCGTCAGCAGCGCGACCGGAAGCGCGCCGACCACCAGCGGATGGCGGCGGAAGGCCCCCCCGACCAGCCGGAAAAAGTGAGGGATGGCCGGCACCGAGAGCATCCGGCTCGAATGCGCCGCCAGCCCCCCCCGGTTCAGGATCATGATGCCCGTCAGGTCCCCGGCCGGGAAGCTGGACGTCCCCCAGAGCGCCTGCAGGACAGGCCCCCCCTTCTCGCCCGGCGGAGACAGGAACACAAACCCGGTCGCCGCCGCATACTTGGCCACCCCGAAGTAGATCACGAACATCAGCGCCAGCTGCGCCAGGGCCGTGGGGGGGCGCATCCCCGTCGCCACGAGCCAGCCCATCAGGAAGACCGCCGACCCCAGCAGCCCGGCCCAGGCCACCCGGTAGGAGACCGGCGCCCCGTCGTCCTCCGAACGCAGCCGCGAGCGGGCCTTCCGGAGGGTCTCCCTCAGATGTCCCCGGGCCACCCAGACCGACCAGGCCACCAGGACGACCAGCGCCCCGTGCGACTCCAGCATCGCGATCTCACCCGGCCCCGCCGCCTGCCCCTGGAGGCCCACGCTGAACCCGGTCCGGTTCATCAGCCCCTGCTTGAAGATGTTCAGGACGAAGAAGACCCAGAAGCTCAGGAGGATGTTCAGGGGACAGAGGTAGGCCAGCGCCATCAGCAGCGGCTGCACCCGCAGGTAGAGCGTGGGGAAGTGCCGGCCGATGTGCACCGCCTTTGTCAGGTAGGAGTCGTAGACCGTGATCCGGGGCAGCGTGAGGATGAAATACCCGGCGATGTTCCAGAAGATCACCCCCCCCGTGCACGCGAACCCCGCCCAGAACGCCCACGTCCTGAACACATCGGGCAGGCGATTTCCGTCAGACTCCCGGAGGAGTTCCAGCGGCACCGTGGCCAGAGGAAAGGTCAGCCGCTCCCGCTCCGCCCACTGCCGGTAGAACAGGACGCTGCCGAAGAACCCCGCCAGGACCACGGCCAGCGTCCCCGAAAACCACCAGTAGAGAGGGGTGAGCCAGTCCCCCCAGGGGATCGACTCCCCCGGCCCCAGCCCCGAGTAGAGCCGCTCCACCTCCACGGCCCCCCGCTCCAGGAACAGCCATCGGGGCAGGTAGGGCCCCACGACCTCCCAGAACCGGTTCTCCGGGGACGAGAACGCCGCCGGCGCGGAGATGTCCGTGATCAGGTAGCCCGCCCACCCCACCGCCGGCGCCGTCCCCACCATCCAGACCATCCCGAAGATCGTCCTGACCTCGGTGGGGGACAGCGCCAGCCGGGGGACCGTCAGCTTCAGCGCCGCGTTGACCCCGACCCAGACGACCAGCGGCAGCAGCGCCGTCACGGGCAGGAAGCTCTTCATCAGGTCCCGCCCGTAATAGGTCGCGTAGAGGCACATCCCCACGATCGTGGCCAGCCCCAGCGCGAACGCCCGGAGCGTCACCCGCTCCTGCGCCGTCTCCTCGACCGGGCTGCTCTCCTGCCGGACAGAAATAGCCATCCTTCACCGCGTCCTCAACGCGATCCGCACCGGCCCCATCCCGATCCCCGCCTCGCCCAGGTCCACCAGGCTCAGCCCCGACCCGTCCTGCAGGATCGGCAGCGTCCACGCCCGCTCGCCCCGCGACACCTGCGCAACGCCCGACACCCCTCTCCCGAACGCCAGCACGGTCCCCGGCCCCACGAACCCCTCCCACGCCTGCCCTGAGCGAGCGTCAGCGAGTCGAAGCCTGTCCTGAGCGAGCGCCAGCGAGTCGAAGGAGGGCCGCCGCACCCACGCCGTCAGCGTGAACGTCGCCCGGTCTCCGACCCCTATGTCATAGATCACGAACGCCTTCCCCGCCTCGAAGGCCGCCCGGAGCCGGCTCGCCGGCGCATCCTTCCCATCCACCGGTGACAGCACAACCCGGCTCTGCGGTTGCAGCCCGCTCTCGATGTTCGCCACCGTGTCCGGCTCGATGTGGTCCAGCACAAACATCTCCCCCGCCGCCGTCCTCAGATACGCCCCGTGGTCGTAGCGGAACCCGGCCAGGGGGAAGTGGACGTAACTGATGATCGCCCCGTCCTCGAACCCGTCCGCCGTCCCCTCGCTGATGCGGACGTCCACGTCCAGCGTCAGCCGCACCCCCTGCGCGACCCTCTCCGCCTTCAGGACCTTGTAGGTCGAAGACCGGTTCTCGCTGTCGAACCGCACATATTGCCCCACGACCGCCTCCACAGGTTGCGGGACCCCCGACAGAATTACCTCCCGCTCCTTAAAATCCCCGCCGACCACCTTCGCCGTGAACGCCCCCGCCGTCTCTGCGATCCCCACGCCCTCCACCACGAAATGCCGCCCCCCCGTCACGCTCACCTGTTCCACGCCCTCTGCCCCGACGCGCGCGAACCCCCACTCCCCGTCGAACGACCAGTCCCCCTCCTCCGGCGTCACGCCCCCGGCCTCCCACGCGCTCACGACCAGGTCCGTCCCCCGCGCCGTCTCCACCCGCACGGCCACCGGCTCAAACGTCCCGGAGCCTCTCACTCTGAGGCGCTCGACCTTCCGCGCGACCGGATGCCCGGCCTCCGCCACCTCGATCAGCGTCACGAACTGCGACGCCAGCGGGGCCGTCCCCCTGCGGTGGGCCAGCGTCCAGGTCAGCCGGTAGGGCGGGTCCTCCTTCGACGAGATCGGCGGCTTGCCGTCCCCCACGATCACCTCCCCGTCCTCCGCAAGCTGCCGCATCCGCAGCTCTAAGTTCGAGTCCCCGGACAGCCTCCACGCGGCCCCCCACGGCCCGGCGACCTCTCCCTGCCGGCAGTTGTAGAGATAGGTCAGGCTGTGCAGACTCACGTCGTCCGTCCTCAGCTTCTGGACCTCCCCGTACCCCACGTCCCTGCCCGCCGGAGTCCCGTCCGGCCACGCCTCCACGCCCCGGAGCCCCTCCACCGTCGCCTCCCCGTGCGGCCCGTGGAAGCTCCACCAGTGCTCGTCCCCGCCTCGCGCGCGATGCACATCCACGACGTAGAAGTCCCGGTCATCCACGTCCACCAGCGCGACCCACCGGCTGTAAGGTTGGTCCCGGTACACGACATATCGCTCCTTCCCCTTCCCCAGGTCCCGGAACGCCTCCCCGTCCGCGCGCGCGGCCTGGAACCCCGGCGTCACGGACAGCGACCGGAGCGCCCCCCGGTAGATCGTCCCCCTCTCGACCCCGGCCACCTTCACCCGGTAGTGCGTCAGCCAGTTCGCGTCCCACACCCCGTGCGTGGCCCACGAGAACGGGTAGCCGAGCTGCGACATGAGGTTCCGGCAGCGCGCGAACAGCCCGATGTCCAGCGTGTCGTCCTGCCGGTGTCCTCGCGCATGCCCGTAGCGCAGCCAGAGCGCGCGGGCCTCGTCCCCTTCCCCGGACGATTCACCGGATCGTCTTCCCTGCCCCCCCCTACTCCTCAACACTGCGATCCCGTAGCCGTCGAAGACCTGGCTCTCCAGCGCCACCTCCGTCCCCGCGCGCCGGACGACCGCCTCCACCGCCTCCCGGCCCATCCGGCCCTCCGGCCCCGGCTCGTAGCCCTCTCCGGCCCAGAGCGCCTGCACGAAGATCGGATCGCCGTAGGTCTCAAACGCGTACTCGAATGTGCTCAGATCCTGAGTCATCGCGTACATCCGGTTGAGCGGCGGGTTGCCCGGCCTCGGCTGGTACCCCCCGTCCCCGATCTGCGGGTACATCCGCCCGATGCAGATCAGCTCGATCAGGTGCGCGTAGAGCATCTTCGCCTTCGGGTCCGCCTCGAACCTCCCGATCCCGGCCTCCCGGTAGACCTCCGGCCTCAGCTCCCCCAGACGCGCCAGCCCCCGCGCGATGGGCGGCGTGGCGTCCACGTGCATCCCGTTGTACCCCCCCGTGGACTCGTAGGCCGCCCCGTCCCGGTAGAAGAAATTGGGGACCCAGTAGCGCATCTGCCCCCCGCCGTTCCAGAGCCAGTCCGCCAGCCGCACGCCCGCCCGGTAGTTCATCGCCAGGATCAGATACGTCAGCCCCATCTGCGGGTAGGGCAGGTTGGAGTGCGCCCCCCCGTCGATGGCCGTCTGCGCCCCCACGCGAAACACGTGGTCCTCGATGAATCGCCGGACCTCCTCCCCGGACCTCAGGCCCAGCCTCGCCTGCGCCAGCGTGAGCAGCTCCCGGTCGTCGTCCATCCCCTCCCAGGCCAGGTCGTAGGCCGTCGCATACGTCACGAAGTCCCCGGCCAGGCTGATGCAGTAGTTGATCAGCCCCGACCGGTTCAGGTCCGCCACCTTTATCACCCGCATCGGCCACCGGGGCTTCTGCTCCACAGGGAAGCGGGTCGCGACCTCATGGGAGCGACTGGTGGGGTGGATGTAGTGAAGGTGGTCCCCCCCGTACAGAAACCGGTCCTCCACCTTCCCTGACAGGTAGGCCCACTCGTCCGCCATCCGCAGCAGCATCACCCGGACCTTGTGCAGCATCGCCTCGTCGCCCGTCCGCACGAAGGCCTCCGACAGCGTCCGGATCCCGGTGTTGAAGTGGTAGCCCCGGACGTTCTGATGGACCGCCGAGAACGCCCACTTCACTGCACCCTTCACGCAGCCATACCCATCGTCCGGGTACGCCCCGGACGTGAAGTCGTCCGCCCCGATGTCGTTGGACGGGTACCACTCCCCGCCCACCGGGCACTGCACCCGATAAGGCATCCCCTCCACGTCCGACTTCCAGGGGTAGTAGCCGCTGTATTTGAAGATCGCCTCCCCGTGTACCGGGCAGCCCACGCGCAGGTTGACGAAGTGCCAGCGCGGGACCTCCGCCTTCGGCAGCAGGTCCCACAGGACCCCGTCCGACTTCGCGACCCACCCCTCCGCCGCCTCTCGGACCTTCCGGGCCTCCTCCACGTGCCCCCGGCCCCACGCCAGCGCCCGCTCCAGGTCCTCCCTCCGCCAGATCGTGCGGGACGCCTTCAGCTCGTCCACCTCCTCCCAGATCGGCCAGCGCCTCGGCAGCCGGACCTCCCCCTGCTCCCGCCGCTCCAGGATGCCCGCCCGGTCCAGACAGTCCACGGCCACCTCCGCCCCCGCGCTCCGGCCGTCAAACCGGAACCTCGCCCCCCGCTCCGCGCGATGCGCCCGGAAGTAGAAGATCGTCTCCCCGGCCCGGTCCGGGGCCGTGCGGTCCACCAGCGCAACGGACGCCGGTACCGAGACATTCACCGGTGTCTGGTCCTTCGGTACGTCCAGCACGACGCGAAACACGCGCCCCACCTCCACGCGGTCCGGCGCGTGGGCGATCACAAGGCCGTCAGATCGGTTCATGGTCTCCCCATCGTTAAAATTGACAAAGTCCCTGTGACATGGTAAATTTAGCCCGCTATGCGAAAACCCTTTTTTCTCCTCGTCGCGCTGTTGACCGCCGGATGCAGTCTCCTCGACCGGCAGGGCCCCCCTCTGGTCAATGAGGTGATGACCAATTATGGGAAAGAGCCTGCGGTCGGGCGCGGGAAAGAGGTCGTCCTGACCATCCTCGTCAACGACCCCGACAACGACGAGCTGGACTTCACCTGGACGGCCCTCCCCCTGAGCGGCGCAGCCGGCAGCGGCGGCAAGTTCCGGAACCCCCGCACCTCCGGCATCCCACCCCAGGACACCCTGATCGGCGTCTTTCAGGACTCGATCTCGATCGTCTATCAGGCCCCGATCCTCCCGGACACCTACCTCCTGCGCCTTCGGGTCACGGACGGGCGAAACATCCGCACCGACTCCCTCCTCGTGCGCGTGACCCAGCGCCCCCCCACGGCCAGCGCCGGCCGCGACCAGCTGGTCCCCTACGCGGACAGCAGGACCGTGACCCTGGACGGGACCGGGAGCGTGGACCCGGACAAAGACGACCTGACCTACGTCTGGACGCAGATCAGCGGTCCAGGCGTGGCCCTCACGAAAGAAAATACCGCCCGCCCCGACTTCCACCCCCCGGCAGCCGGGGACTACCGCTTCAGGCTCCAGGTCTTTGACGGGGCCGACTCCAGCAACGTCGCCGTCGTGGTCATCCGCGTCAACGACAGGGGAGGATGAGACCCCTCCCCCGACCCCTCCCCTAAAGGGGAGGGGAGAAATATGCTCCCCCTTTCCTTCAGGAAAGGGGGCTGGGGGGATAGGTCTCTCTCCCCATCCCCATTCCCAGGAACGACCAGAACAGCACGGCCACGGCGGGGATGTGAAGGGGATAGCTGACCAGGGCATCCACCAGAACGGCTGCCACGGAGGCCAGCAACCCGAGCCGCACGAGACGGTCTTCCTCCCCTTCCATCCTTCGGGCCTGCCGCCACGCCCTCGCGACCCACATCCCGATCATAGCCCCAAACAGCAGGAGCCCCGGCGCCCCCACCTCCGCGCCCATTTCCAGGTAGTCGTTGTGGGCGTGCAGCACATCCTCCCTTCTCTTCTCCGCGTCGAGCTGATCAAACATCCTCACCTCGCGCAGGAGACGATCCCGGAGCGCCGGGTAGACCTCGTCGAAGAATCCGGGCCCCACCCCCAGGACCGGATGCCGGGCCATCATCGACCGGGCGGCGGACCAGATCAGGTAGCGGTGCCCTACGCTGGTGCTGCGCACCGCCGCCTCTGGCCGGGCGATCCCCTGGGCGATCTCCCCGGAACTCATGAAGCGATCCGGAATCGACACGGCCGTCGGCGTTTTGAACGGACTCGGCATCGAATACAGAATCGTGACCCCGGCCAGGCTCACGAAAAGCGCCAGCGCCCATCGCCGGTTCCTCGACAGCGCCCCCCCCAGGCCCATCCGCCACCCTCCGGCCACCACAGCCCCTCCTGCGCAGAGCCCTGCCCACCACGCCCCCCGGCTCCCCGACATCAGCAGACAGGTATAACTCAGGACAGTCCCCACCAGCGCGGCTGCCTTGCGGGACCCCCTCAGGTCCGACAGCAGCAGCAGGGCGCCCGCCGGAAGGAGGGCGCAGAGATAGACCCCCAGATCGTTGGGATTCGTGAACGCCGCCACGACCCGCCCCGGATACGGCTGCGCCGGGGTCCAGACGCCGTAGTACTCGGCGACCCCGACGAGCGACACCCAGGCCCCTCCCCAGACGGCGGCCCCGGTCAGACGCCGGCCCCGGCCGGGCGCAGCAATCGCCCCCCTGCTAAGAACAACGCAGAGCACGCAGCCCCCCAGCAGCGCCACGTGTCCCAGGCCCCTCCAGACATCCGGCGATGCGGCGGCAGATGCGACCAGCCACGCGAAAAGGCCGACGATCAGCGCCCTTTCCAGACGGAAAGACCACAGACCACAGACCACAGACCACAGGACCGGCAGAGGAGTATTCTGGTCTTGTGGTCTTGTGGTCAGTGGTCTTGTGGTCCGCCTTTGGAGCCCCCCCCAGAAGACCAGCGCCAGCCCCAGCAGCAGAAGCCCCCCGATGTCCCAGGCCGGAGACCGGGAGAGCAGCGGCGCGAGGCAGAGCAAAAGACAGATCCCCATCTCCGAGGCGCGGGTGACGATGTCCTCTCCCGTCAACGCTTTCATCGGAGCCAGTCCTGAATCCGCGTCCAGACGCCCCGGCCATCCTTCCCCCTCAGCCCCTCCGCAGGGCGCTGAAGCGCCCTGATCTGATAGGCCTCCCATCGCTTGCGCAGCTCGATGATCGTGGCCGCCGTCAGCCCCCCGTGGGCCATCAGCCCGGCCTCGCCCTGAAACTGCTTGAGGGCCTCCTTCACCTCCTGCGTGAGCACCCCGTCCACCGGCCCGGCGTAGTAGCCCAGGGCCTGAAGGATCGTCTGGACCTCGTAGGTGTACTCCGGCCCCACAGGCATGTCCGCCGGAGGGGCCTCGACCCGCCGGAGCTTTTCAGGAGAGGGGCAGAGCGCCATCCGGATCATCACCCCCTCGTAGATCGTGACAGCGCCGGAGACCAGGGCGAACAGCCCGATCAGGAGGAGCGGCCCTGTGCGGGGCAACATCACTCCTGTCGGCGAGACCCCGTAGAGCCACCCCGGCGCACTCAGCTTCGCCTGGCAGGCCCCGTAGAGGAGGAGCCGCAGGACGGCAAAGAGGACCGGCCCGGCGTAGGGGATAGTCACCGGCCCCTTCCGCCTGCGGCAGCGCCGCGCCACGCCCAGCGTGTACAGGTCCATCCCCAGCCCCGCGACGTGCAGATGCACGAGCGCCCGGATGGGCTGATCCATCCAGTCCACGCCGGTCAGCCAGCCCAGCAGCCCGGCGCCCCCGGCCACGGCGACCGCCGGCGCAAACGGCGCCAGGACGCGGACCGCGAACGACGGCCTCGGAGGGAGAGGCTCAGGGGGGTTTTCATAGCGGTTCACAGCGCGCCTGCCGGTGCAGAAAAAGACTTTGCTTTCATTGCGCGGATGGTATAAATTGAAACGGACTTCAACAGGAGCGGACTTCACCTGGGGTCAAACGCCGCCATGGGTCTCGAAAACGACCGGAGACAACCCTGCGAAACAGGATTCCCGACGCGGGAAAACCGTTTCAGGCTCGGCGAGTGGTTGTTTCGCAACGGTTACTGCCTCTACGCGCCGGCCTATCACCTCTACAAAAGATACGCCGACCGCTTCGGGCTGAGACTCATCCGGAGCGCCGTCGGCCAGGGCTCAATCGTTCTGGACGTGGGGGCCAACATCGGCGTCTTTTCGGTCCTGTTCTCGGACATGGTGGGGCCGGGCGGAAGGGTCCACGCCTTTGAGCCCGAAGCCCTCAACTTCCAGCGCCTCCGGCAAAGGACGCGAAACAGAGAGAACATCTCGATCTATCCGCTGGCGGTCTCGGACAGGTCCGGCCCCCTGAAACTGTATAAATCCGGCAGCCTGAACGTGGACCACCGGACCTACGACGACAGAAGCGGGAGAGAAGTGGCCGAGGCGGAGGCCGTCGCCATAGACGACCTGTTTGGAAGCCAGAGAGTGGACCTGGTCAAGATGGACATTCAGGGGTCTGAGTGTCGGGCGCTCGCGGGGATGCGGGAGACCCTCAGAAACAACCCTCACGCCGTGCTGTACATCGAGTGCTGGCCTTTCGGTCTCAAAAAAGCGGGGGCCTCCGGCGAGGAACTCCTGGACCTCGTTTCGGGCCTCGGATTTCAGCCGAAGAGGATCGATCCCCGGAACAGGCGGCTGACCGACATCCGATTCAGCCGGAGCGAATGGGAGGGAAGTGAATCGCAACCCTCCATATACTTTGACCTCTGGTGCAGAAGAGTGTGATCTCACGCAAATATTAGCAACCCTCGTGGTCAAAAGCAAGGTTTAAATGGAGAACTCCCATGAAAATCACCCGCATCGACAAGCACAAAGTCGTCGTCCCCATGAAGCCCGACACCGTGAACAGCCCGGCCTTCGACCACGACCAGGGCCTCTCCACCTTCGACCGGGTCCCCAAGTTCATCCTCAGGGCGCAGACCGACGACGGCCTTGTCGGCATCGGCGAGACCGGGCGGGGCGTCCCCGAGGCCGCTGTTGACCAGGCCATCGCCGCCCTCGTCGGGAAGGACCCCCGGCAGCTCGACCTCCACGCCGTGGCCCCCAGGAACGCCGCCTACGGCGCGGCGGAGCAGGTCGTCTTTGACCTGGCCGGAAAGGCCTGGGGTGTCCCGGCCTACAAGCTCCTGGGCGGAGGCTACCGCGACCGCGTCCTGGTCGACTACTGGACCGCCCGGCGCACGCCCGAGGACCTGGCCCGCAAGGCCCTGGAGGGGAAGCAGAAGGGCTTCCACGGCATCAAGATCAAGTGCGCCCTGGAGGACCCCAACGTGGAGCGGGTGAAGGCCGTGGCCCAGGCCTGCGGCCCCGACTTCAAGATCACCATCGACCCCAACACCCGCTTCTACAAGCCCATCCACGCCATCCGCCTCGCACGGCAGCTCGAAGGCTACAACGTCGAGGTCTTTGAGGACCCGGTGCCCAAGGGCAACCTCGACTGGTACGTCCTCCTCCGCCAGAAGATGAACATCGCCGTGGCCCTCCACCTCGGCGCCCCGGCGCAGGTGTTTGAGGCCGTCAAGCGGGAGGCCGTGGACTACCTCAACATCAGCCCCGGCAACATGGTCGAGTTCGTCCGGTGCGCGTACATCGCCCACGCCGCCGACGTGCCGGTCTGGCACGGCTCCGGCGTCGACCTCGGCATCATGGACACCTCCTACGTCCACGCCTGCGCCGCCGCCCCCAACTGCACCCTCGCCAGCGACATCGTCGGCAACTTCCTGCGCGAGGACGACCTCCTCATCGAGCCGATCCGGTTCGAGAACGGCCACGCCCTCGTCCCGCAGAAGCCCGGCCTCGGCGTGGAGCTGGACCTGGAGGCGGTCAGGAAGTACAGCGTGAAGTGAAGACCCCTCCCCCCTTCCCCCAGAGGGAGAGGGGGAGCAGGCTAGACCTCACCCCCCGGCCCCCTCTCCCATCCTTCGACTTCGCTCAGGACAGGCAGGGAGAGGGGGAGCAGACCTATCCCCCCATCCCCCCTTTCCTGAAGGAAAGGGGGGGTAGCCTTGTCAAAACAACATGGGGCGCGACAGCGGGGCGGAACAGTGGCCGGGGTCGCGACCTCATGGGAGCGACAGGTGGGGTGACCTCAGCGGGAGCGACAGGTTGGGTGGTAGCCCCTCCGGCGCTTGAGGAGCGCCTTTCTGCAGGGCGCGGCATGCCGCGCTCCTACAAGAACCGCCTATCCCCCTGTAGGGGCGGGTCGTTGACCCGCCCGGTGAAGGGTGGAGGGGATGGGTGACCCGTCGGCATGGGCCGACGGAACGATGGGGGAGTGGGGGCATCTCTCAACAACAAGGCCAAAAGGTTACACGATGAACCGCCACAACAAGTCCGGCATCTCCGGCCTCGCGAAGCTCGACATGCCCCGCGAGAAACTGTCCGCGCGCGGGCCGGAGGCCCTCAAAGACGAGGAACTCCTCGCCATCCTCCTCGGCACGGGCTACGAGGGGAAGAACGTCCTGGAGGTCTCAAAGGCCATCCTCCGGAAGCACCCGAAGGAGAAACTCCTCGACCTGACCTTCCAGGAGTTGACCTCCCTCAAGGGCGTCGGACAGGCCAAGGCCGCGACCCTGATGGCCGGGTTCGAGCTGGCCAAGCGCGCCCTCAACCGGGGAGTCGGCATCCTGCCCGCCATCTCGAAGCCCGCCGACGTCCTCCCCCTCGTGGCGGACCTGCGGGAGAAACGCAAAGAGCACTTCGTCGCCCTCCTCCTCAACGCCCGCAACCAGGTCCTCCACCGCGAGGACGTCTCGGTCGGTAGCCTTAATGCGAGTTTAGTCCACCCTCGTGAAGTCTTTTCCCCCGCCGTGGAACGCGCCGCCGCCGCCGTCATCCTGGTCCACAACCACCCCTCCGGAGACGTGACCCCCTCGCGGGACGACCTGGACCTGACCGACCGCCTGGTCAAGGCCGGGCAGATCATGGGCATCGATGTCCTGGACCACCTCATCGTGGCGAAACAGGCGTTTCTGAGCTTCAAAGAGCGGGGACTATTTTAAAGTTCAAGGTTCAAAGTTGGAACCTTGAACCTTGAACCTTCTAACGAGGTTTTATTGAGCGCCATCATCACCCTGACCACCGATTTCGGCACGCGCGACGCCTACGTGGCCTCCATGAAAGGCATCCTGCTCACCCTCTGCCCTTCAGCGACCCTCGTGGACATCTCGCACGAAATCCCGCCCCAGGACATCCAGGCCGGCGCCTACGTCCTCAGCCAGGCCTGCGGCTGGTTTCCTCCGGGCGCGATTCACCTCGCCGTGGTCGACCCCGGCGTGGGCGGGGCGCGGCGGGCCCTCGCCGTCCGGACGGAGCGCTTCACCTTCATCGGCCCGGACAACGGCCTGCTCAGCCGCGCCTGCGCCCGCGAGCGCGTCCTGGAGGCCGTGCAGATCGCAGACCGGCGCTACGCCCTGCCGGAGATCAGCCGGACCTTTCACGGCCGGGACATCTTCGCTCCAGCGGCCGCGCACATTGCGCAGGGCGTCCCCCTCTCGGCCCTCGGCCCTCCTGCCCCGGACTGGGCGCAACTCCCCGACCTCGGACCGGCCGTCTCAGGTCACACGATGACCGGCAGCGTCATCCACATCGACCGCTTCGGGAACGCCGTCACGAACGTCACGGAACCCGACTTCAGGGCCTTCGTCGGCGCGGACTCCTTTGAAATCACCGTCCGTTCCCTCACCCTGACCGCCCTCTCCGACAGCTACGACACCGTCCCACCCGGCGCGCCCCTGGCGATCTTCGGCACCGACGGCGAACTGGAGGCGCTGGAGGTCTCCGTCAACGGCGGGGATGCGAGCGCGGCATTCGGGATACAGAGGGGAGATGTCCTGCGGATTGTCAAAAAGGAGTGAATCACTGCTCGCGCCTCCCACCTCCCCTCTGCCGCCTCCATTTCCTCCTGAAACCATCCACAGGCCGCTTTTTTTCGCCAACCTTTTCTCCCCAGCCGGAGTCTAAATTTCAAAACGCGAACCCGTCGTGAGACGGACCGTTGCTCACTCGCACTCGAACGCTGACAGGAGGCGATCTCCGATGGGGCGCCCTGTGATTCTGGCCTGTCTGCTGCTGCTGGCCTGGGGACTGCCTGCCGGGGCCGGGAAGCGCGACCCGGCGGCAATGGATTCCCTGCTCTCAGCGGCAACGGACACGACGCGATCCTTCAAACAGCGCCTGAAGCTCACTGAAAAGGCCATAGACCACGACCCGTCGGGCCGGGCCATGCACGCCCTGGCCCGGCTCTACATGTCGGAATGGAACGTGACCGCCCCCGACAACGCCGAGCGCTGGCTGCAGCGGGCCATCGAGCGGGAGCCGGAGAACGCGGACTATCACGTCACCTATGCGGAGCTTTACTGGATGTGGGACCGGTGGAGCTATGCCGAAGTCGAGGCGAAGCGGGCGCTCGACCTGGACCCCAACCACGTGCTCGCGCTCTACTGGCTCGGCCGCTACACGATGTGGCAGATGACGTGGTACCTGGAGGCCGAAAGAGGACCCGGCGACATGAGCCTGAGGGGGTTCGGCGAAGAGGATCGCGAGCGGGCCATCGGCTACCTGACCCGGGCTCTGACGGTCGACCCGGAGCACCGTCCGTCCAGGATGCTCCTGGGCCTGGTCTACCACGAAGGGGGGATGTCCAGGGAACTGATAGGGCTTTTTGAGGACCACCTGAAGCGGCATCCCGAGGACCGGGATGCCCATTTCTTCATCGGCCTGGGCTATCAGTCACAGAACGACCTGGAGAAGGCCTACCGGGCCTACCTCCAGGGGCTGTCCCGGATGTCCGCCCCGGAGCAGGCGTTCATGAAATCGATCTTTATGCTGACGGACAGGAAGACGTGGGAGCGCACCCACGCCCTGCCCGACCCGGAGGCCATCCGGCGCTTCTGGACGGGCCGGGACCCCCTCTTCCTCACGCCCGTGAACGAGCGCCTGCTGGAGCACTGCCGCCGGGTGGCCTACGCCAACCTCCGGTTCGGAGAACCCATAACGGGGATCGAGGGCTGGAAGACCCAAAGAGGTCAGGCCTACATCCGCTACGGCCAGCCCCAGTCCCGGACCGCGCGCCCGGCGGAGGTCGACCTGGGCACGGACCTGCCGTCTGAGGCTCAACAGGCGCTGGCCTACAAGCGGATGACACCCAGCATGTACAAACCCCGCATCGAGGCCTGGACCTACGACGATTTCACCCTGGTGTTCGAGAACGCGGACCTGCGGGATACCTACCGGTTCAGGATCGCGTGGGCAGGGGGATCCCCGATCTACGAGTTCTCTACCCTCATCGCCCGGATTCCCGAACACTACGCGGACCCCTACCGGTGGAAGCGATACGAGGTCCCCTGCCAGATCGCGCAGTTCCGGGCGGAGGGGGACAGCACGCGGGTCGAGGTCTACTACGCCCTGCCGGGGGACCACGTCACCCATCGGGAGGCCGGCCCCGGCATACGGGCCGTGGACCTTCAGCAGGGCCTCTTCCTGTTCGACGCGGACTGGGACACCGTGCGGAAAGAGGTGGGAAACGCGGAGCGAATGCCTTCTGTCACCTACGACCGGGAGGATTATCTCCTGACAGGCAAACGCCTGACGCTCCATCCGGGGGCCTACCACCTGGCGGCGGAGGCGGAGGACCGGGCGAAAAAAAGCATCGGGACCTTCCGGGACTCCCTCCGGGTGCGGCGCTTTGGCCGCGACTCCCTGGAGGTGAGCGATCTGCTCCTGGCCAGGCGGATCGCGGAGCGGGAGGACGCGCCGGTCGGCCGGGAGCAGTTTACGATCCTCCCCAACCCCCTGGGGCGCTGCCAGCGGAGCGGACAGGCGGTCTTCTACTTTGAAGTCTACAACCTGACCCGGGACGCCTCCGGCGCCACGCACTATGAGACCATTTACCAGATACAGGCATTGCCCGAGGAGGACCCCCAGGAAAAACCGGCCTGGACGACGGCCGTGTCTTACACCCACCGGGGCGCTCGGCCGTGGGAGCCGCAGCGCCTGACGCTCGATCTAACCCAGGAGAAGGTGGGGCTCCGCGCCTTCCGGGTGGTGGTGACCGACCTCCTGAGCGGACAGCAGGCCGTGGCCTCCACTAAGTTCCGGGTGATGTGGTAAGCTAGACCTCACCCTCCCCCAGCCTTGGCGAAAAACTCTGAGCGCCCCCTCCCTCTCCCAGTGGGAGAGGGAGGGGGAAAGGGGGTGGGTGAGGTCTAGCTACCTCCCAATCCGGCAGATCTCCCCCGACGTGGCGTCGCAGTACCAGAGCTGTCCGTCTCGCGCCGTCAGACAGTGCGGCTCCGGGTGCGGGGCAGGCAGGGCGATCCGGTCCAACTCCCGCCCGTTGCGCACGTCCAGCTTGACGACCACCCGGTCGCTCGTGTGCACGCACCAGATCCCCTCCCCCTCCCGCACCAGGCCGTGGGCGCGCGGAAGCGGGACCGGGATCACGTGCAAAGCGCGGAAGTCCGCCGGGTCCACCCGCGTGAGCGTCTTCGACTTCAGCGTCGTCAGCCAGAGCGTCTCCTCGTCCCACTCGATCCCGTGCACCCCCCCGCCCCCCGGCAGCGGGTACCGGGCCAGCGTCCGGCCCGTCCGGCTGTCCACCTTCAGGATCTCCCCCATCCCCTTCGGCGCGTCCGCCGGCCTCGCCTCCCGGTGGACCGACGCCCCGTTGGCCGCCAGCCAGAGCGCCCCATCCCCCCACGTCAACCCGCTCGTGTTGGACGACTCCGTCTCCACCGACCGGATGGGCCTGCCGCTCCCTGCGTCTATGAGCGTCGCCCGGTCCGACTTCTGGTCCACCACCCAGAGCCCTTCCTCCGTGAACTGGATGCCGTTCGGGTAAGGCTCCGGGGCCTTGAACATCACGTCGACGGTCATGAGGATCTCCTTTTTGATGGTTCCCGTATGATGTAGGGACGCAGTCACTGCGCCCCCACAAGTTAAACCCTCATCTGTCTCCCTGTCAACCCTTTTCCTCCCCCGCCGGAATTTATTTGCACAGACCGGGGTCAGATATTATCTTGTCTGTATGCCGTATCTTGGTCTATCGTTGCTCGCTCTGATGACGCTCCTCCCGGCGGCATCCGTCGCCGCCTTCGAGATTCCGGTCCCGGCGACCTTCGCGGAGCATCCCCGCGTCTACCTCACCCCGGCGGAGATCGCGGCGCTGAAGGCGGAGATCGCCCGTTCGGGGTCCCGCATCGCCCCCCGCTACGCCGGGTTCAAAAGCAGCCGGGACCGGGACATTGCAAAGCCGTTCGTCGTGCCCGCACCACCGGACGTGAGCGCCGGGCCGAATTCCCCTGCCTCCTCCGGGACCAACAGCGCCCACTCCCGTCTGGCCTCACAGGCGCGCGACGCGGGCATCCTCTACGCCCTGACCGGGGACACAGCCTATGCGGCGCGGGCGCGGGACATCCTCCTGGCCTACGCGGATGTCTACAGCACCTACCCCATCAACCGCGCCAGGGGCCGGGCCACCTCTCAGGCCCTGAACGAGTCGGACTGGGTCATCCGCCTGGCGTGGGCCTATGACCAGATCGTCCCCTCAGGGGTCATGACCGATGCCCAGCGGGCGCACATCGAGCAGGACCTCCTCCGGGCCGCGATTGAGACCTCCATCCTGCCCAGCAGCAACCGGACCTGCAGCAACTGGCAGACCTGGCACGACGCGGCCCTCGGCGTTGTGGGCCTCTGCCTCGGCGACCGGGGCTACCTGGGCCTCGCCCTGAACGGGGCCTACCAAGACGGAAAGTACCATTACGGAGTCGCGCACCAGATCGCCCATGACATCCTGCCCGACGGCCTCTTCTGGGAGCGCTCCCTCGGTTACCACTACTACGCCCTGAACGCCCTGGTCCAGCTCGCCGAGGCCGTGCGCCACGCGGGCGTGGACCTCTATCACCTTCAGGTCCCATCCCAGACAGACACTCTCGGCGGGGACCGGCACTGGGGCTACGGCCCCCCAAACACGACGCGGTCCCTCCGGATGATGTTCGACGCCCCGTTCTTCTACCGCTTCCCGGACGGGAGCTTCGCCCAGGTCTCCGACTCCGGGCAGTCCCGGCAAACCGCAGGAGAACTCTATGAGATCGCCTATCGGGAGTATCGGGACCCGAAGTACGCCGCGCTCATTCAGAGCCTCCCGTCCCGGGGCTACGGCCCTGCCTTCGTCGCCATTTCGCCCGACCTGCCGGAGGGGAAGCTCGATTGGGCCGACGGCCCGTTCTGCCTGACCGGCCTGAACGCCGCCGGCTGCTCCCTGTTCCCCTCGACGGGCTACGCCATCCTGCGCGGCAGCCCGGCCGACACGGAGGCCACGGCGGTCAACCTGACCTTCGGGCCCTACGGCGGCGGGCACGGCCATCCGGACAAGCTCGGCATCACCGTCTACGGCCGCGGGGCCATCCTCGCCCCCGACCCGGGAACGTTCAGCTACGACTCGCCCCTGCACGTGACCTGGTCGAAACAGACCGTCGTCCACAACACCGTCACCGTGGACGAGACCGCACAGTTCCCGCAGGGCGCGAGCGAGAGCCACTTCCAGGACGAGCCCTTCTACCGGAGAGGGACCGGTAGACGGTCCTATGGTCGTCTCCTGACCTTTGAGGCCGGCCCCCTGCTCAAGCTCGTCCGCGCGGACTGCGACAACGCCTACGACGGCGTGCGCCTGGACCGAACGATCGCGCTGATCCCCCCTTACGTCGTGGACTTCTACCGGGTCTCCGGCGATCAGGAGCGTCTCTACGACTGGTCCCTCCACGCGGACGGGGCCTTCGAGACGCCGGTGGAACTCTCTCCTCAGACCGGCCCCCTGTCCGACCGGATGGGCTACCGGCACATCGAGGGGATTCGCTCCGGCAAAACGCCGGAGACCTGGACTGCGGACTGGATCGACCGGCCCGCCAGCCGGGGCCTCCGCCTCATCGGCCTGTCCGGGGAGGAGCGCGGGACCCTCATCGCCGGACAGGGTCCGAAGAAGGAGGGGGGGACGCGCGCCCTCATCCTCGTCCGCCGGAAGACGCAGGCCACGACCTTTGCCTCGATCCTGGAGCCTTACAGGGACGCGCCCACCGTCTCGTCCGCCGGCCTATCTTTCGTCGGCGCGAAGTCGGATACGGCCCGGACTGCGGCGTTCCGCATTCAATGCGAGGGCTACGCGGACCACCTGATCCTGAACCCCTCTCGCCGTCCCCTCAAGACCTCCGGCATCGAGACCGACGCGGAGACCGCCTTCGTCCGCCGGCAGGGGAAGGCGATCCGGGCCTGGTCCGTGATCAGCGGCACGGCCCTCAAGGCCGACGGGGCCGTCCTGTTCCAGTCCGAAAAACCCGCCACCGCCCACGGCGGAGGTTGAACGTGCAACCCGACCCGAAAATCAAAACAAAACGGAGGACACACATCATGAAAATCGGAGTCACTCAGATCATCCTGGGCAAGCTGACGCTCGACGACACGCTCAACCTCTGCAGGGACGCCGGCTACGAGGCCATCGAACTGGTGTTCAGGGAGGGCGGCGACCCCGACATCCACATGAGCGCCTCGGAGGTGAAGGCCGTGGGCCAGAAGTGCAAGGCCGCCGGCGTGGAGATCGGCAGCGTCATCGCCAACTACGCGGATCGGGGCAGCCTCCTCAGCCGGAACCGCGAGGAGCACGAGAAGCAGAAGCGGTGCGTGGCCCGCTCCCTGGAGATCGGGAACCTCCTCGGCGTGGACTGCACCCTCCTCCACCCCGGCCAGCTCACCGTGGAGGGGACCTACGAGCAGGCCTGGGACGACCTGCGCGGCATCCTGAAGGAGCTGGCGCCGGTCGCCGCGAAGAGCCGCGTGGCCATCGGCCTGGAGAACGTCTGGAACAAGTTCCTCCTCAGCCCGAAGGAGATGCGCGACTTCCTGGACGAGGTCGGCAGCGACCACGTCGGGGCCTACGTGGACACGGCCAACATGATGGCCTACGGCTTCCCGGAGCACTGGATCAGAAGCCTGGGCAAGCGGATCAAGAAGGTCCACTTCAAGGACTTCAAGCGTCGCGAGCACCAGTTCGTCCACCTGATGGACGGCGACACCGACTGGCCGACCATTGTGAAGGAGCTGCGCGGCATCGGCTACGACGACTGCGTCATCCACGAGGTGGGCGGCGACCGCGAGGTCCAGATCGAGATGGCCCGGCGCATGAAAAAGATTGTGGCGATGTGATTCCGGCCCTCACCCCGGCAGGTTGCGCCTGCCGGGGTGAGGATCTGTCCTTCTACCTTCTCCTTGAGGACATGCCTTCATGAATCTCCTCTCCGCTGAACATCGTTCCATCCTCCTCCGCCTCCTGAAGGGCGAGATCGACTCCGTCGAGGCGTCCCGCCTCTCCGGCCTCTCCCCCCGCGCCCTGACCGCCGCCCGCCGTCGCTACCTGAAGGGCAAGCTCCCCCGCATCAAAGGGACCGCGCGCCTCCCGGTCTCCGCCCCCGTCCGCGTCCGCCGGGACGCCTGGGGCCTCGCCCACATCGAGGCCGCCTCCCTCGCCGACGCCTACGTCGCCCTCGGCTACGTCACGGCGCAGGAGCGCCTCTGGGGCCTCGACTACATCCGCCGCCTCGCCCGCGGGGAGTTGTCCGAGATCCTCGGCCCCCGCTTCCTCCCCTCCGACCGCTACCTGCGGACCGTCGGCATCGGGCGCATCGCCGACCAGACCGTCCCCCACCTCTCCGACGAGGTCCGCCTCGTCCTCGAATCCCTGGCCAGCGGCATCAACGCCGGGATGCGCGAGGCCGCCGAGGACCTCCCCGTCGAATTCGACCTCCTGGGCTACGCGCCGCGGCCCTGGACCGTCGCCGACTCCGTCGCCGCCTGGAAGTGGCGCTGGTGGATGCTCACCGGCCGCATCGAGCAGATCGCGCTCGCCGAGGCCGTCGCCCGCCACCTGCCCCCCGACCTCTTCGCCGCCTTCATGGCCCCCGAGGCCGGGGAGGAGACTATCGTGCCCTCCGCCGGCCCCTCCACCAGCGGCGGGGACGACTCCGGCGAAGGGAGCAACAACTGGGTCGTGGGCGGCCGCCTGAGCGCCACCGGCAGACCCATCCTGGCCACCGACCCCCACAACACCTTTGGCCACCCCAGCCAGTGGTACCAGGCGCAGATCACCTGCCCCGGCATGGACGCCGTCGGCGCCTTCTTCGTGGGCACCCCCGGCATCTACCTCGGCCACAACCGCCACGTGGCCTGGGGCGTCACCAACCACGTGGCCTCCGCGCGGGACCTCTACGTCGAGACGGTCAATCCCTCCGACCCCGCGCAATACCGGGAGAAAGGCGAGTGGCGGCCCTTTGAGGTCGAGGAGCAGACCATCCCCGTCCAGGGACAGCCGCCTGAGCGTCTCGTCATCCGCCGCACCCTGCGCGGCCCCGTCGTCAACGACTTCCTCCCCGCCATCGGCGAAACCCCGGAGTCCCCCCTCTCCCTGCGCTGGGTGGGAGCCGAGTCGACCACCGGCTTCGAGGCCATGCTCGCCCTCCACCGGGCGGCGTCCGTGGACGACGCCCTGACCGCCCTCCGGCAGTGGCCCATGCCCATCCTCAACTTCGTGTTCGCCGGCGCAGAGGGCCGGATCGGCTACCACGTCGTGGGCCGCGTCCCCCGCCGCCGGGTCGCCGCAAAGGGCTTCCGTCCGGCGAACGACCCGGACCACGAGTGGGACGGCGTCCTCTCCTTTGACGAGTTGCCCTCCCTGATCGACCCGCCCCGCGACTGGGTGGCCACGGCCAACAACCCCCCGCACGGGGACGACCACCCCTACGCCGCCTATGGTGTCTGGTCCGACGGCTACCGCTTCCGCCGCATCCGGAAGCGCATCCAGGCCCTCCCCCGGCTCACGCCCGACGACGTGGCCGCCATCCACGCCGACGTGGTCCACGGCCGGGCCGAGGACCTCGCTCCGGCCCTGGCGCGCATCGCCGCCCAGGGGTCCGGCCGCGCCCTCCGCGACGCCGGGGCGCTCCTGTCTGAGTGGAACGGCGCGTACACCACCGACGCCGTCGCCCCGACCCTCTTCTCCGCCTTCTGGACCGAGTGGCTCAGGCGCGTGGCGCGGGCCCGCTTCCCCGAGCGCCTCGTCCCCCTCGTGGCCGAGCGGGCGGGCCACATCGCCCGGCAGCTCCTCCTGGGCGAGCGGTCCGACTGGTTCGCGCCGGGGACCGATGTCTCCGCCGAAGTCCGGGCGGCCCTGTCCGACGCCCTCGCCTTTCTCCGAAAACAGGTCGGCCCTCGGAAGGCGCAGTGGCGCTGGGGCAGGCTGCACACGGTCACCTTCCGCCACCCCATCAGCCACAGCGCCGCGCTCTCCCGCCTGTTCGACCTCGGCCCGTTCGAGACGAGCGGCGGGGCCGGCACCGTGCGCAACGCCGGGTTCAGCCTCAACCCCCCCTTCCAGGTCGTCAGCGGCTCCACCTACCGCATGGTCGTGGACCTGGCCGACCCGGCCCGCGCCCGCGCCACCACCACCGGCGGGCAGTCCGGCCACCCCGGAAGCCCCCACTACGGCGACCAGGCCCGGCTCTGGGTGGAGGACCGGTATCACCCCCTGCTGATGGACGAGAAGGACTACGCCGACGGGGTGGAGGGGGATATGACGATGAAGCCTCAAGAATAAGGTGACCATGTCCACCGCCTTTCTCCACCACGAAGACTGTCTCTTACACGACGTCAGCCCTTTCCACCCCGAAAACCCCGAGCGCCTCCGCGCCGTCCTGGATTGGGTCGAGTCGAGCGACCTGGCGGACCGCCTCCTCTGGGCGACGCCCGATCCCGCCGAGACCCGATGGGTGGAGAAGATTCACGACTCCAACTACGTCCAGGCCGTGCAGGAGGTCTGCGAGAAAGGCGGAGGGCGCTTCGACGCCGACACCGCCGTCGTCCCGGCCTCCTGCCACGCCGCCCTGCTCGCCGCCGGGGCCGGCCTTCAGGCCGTCGACCTGGTCGCCTCGGGGGAGGCGCAGAACGCCTTCTGCGCCGTGCGCCCCCCCGGCCACCACGCGGAGCGGCGTCGCGCCATGGGGTTCTGCCTGTTCAACAACATCGCCATAGCCGCCCGCTACGCCCAAGAGCGGCACCGCTTAAAAAGAATTCTGATCATCGACTGGGACGTCCACCACGGCAACGGCACGCAGCACGCCTTCGAGGGCGACCCGACCGTCTTTTTCTTCAGCGTCCACCAGTACCCCCACTACCCGGGCACCGGCCTGGTCAACGAGACAGGCATCGGCCCCGGCGAGGGCTACACCCTGAACGTCCCCCTGCCCCCCGGGTGCGGGGACGAGGAGTACAGGGCGATCTTTCGCGAAAAGCTCCTCCCCTCGGCCACCTGGTTCAGCCCCGACCTCGTCCTCATCTCCGCCGGGTTCGACGCCCACCGCGACGACCCCCTCGCCTCCATGCAGGTGACGGAGCGGGGCTTCGAGTTCATGACCCGGATGGCCGCGCTGATCGCCGTCGACCACTGCAAGGGTCGCCTCGTCTCGTTCCTGGAGGGCGGCTACAACCTGGACGCCCTGGCGCGGTCGGTTGAAACGCATCTCAGGGTGTTGACGGAGGTTTGACTTCTTGAAAAAACTCACCGTCGCCTTCCAGGGCGAACTCGGCGCTTACAGCGAGCTGGCCGCCCGCGAGTTCTTCCACGCCGACGTGGAGGTGGCCCCCAGACCCGTCTTCGAGGCCGTGTTCCGCGCGGTCGAGACCGGCCAATGCCAGCGCGGCATCATCCCCATCGAGAACTCCCTGGCCGGCAGCATCCACCAGAACTACGACCTCCTCCTGAAACACCGGCTCCACATCGTCGGCGAGATCAAGCTCCGGATCGTCCACACCCTGATCGTCAACCCCGGCGTGAGGCCCGGCGACATCCGGAACATCTATTCTCACCCCCAGGCCCTCGCCCAGTGCGACCGGTTCATCAGAAGCCTCAAACGGGTGAAAGCCGTGCCCGTCTACGACACCGCCGGGGCCGTCAAGATGATCAAAGAAGAGAACATCCGGGACGGCGCGGCCATCGCCAGCGCCCAGGCCGCGGCGGATTACAGCCTGAAGGTCCTCAAGTCCGGCATCGAGAGCGACCACCGGAACTACACCCGCTTCCTCATCCTGTCCAGGAAGAAAGCCCCCAGGTCCCTCCACGCCAGGACCACCGTCGTGTTCGCCACCCGGAACGTGGCAGGCGCCCTGTTCAAGAGCCTGAGCGTCTTCGCCCTGCGCGACATCAACCTGCTCAAGATCGAGTCTCGCCCCATCCAGGGCCGGCCCTGGGAGTACTTCTTCTACCTCGACTTCGAGGGCCACGCCGACGACCCGCCCTGCCGGAAGGCCCTGGACCACCTCCGGGAGATCGCGACATCCCTCCGCATCCTCGGCTCCTACGAGAAGGGGCGCGAGGCCGACGGCAGGGTGCATAAACGATAAGAATAAGGTTAACCCCATGTCGCACGCCGACGAAATCCATCATCGCGCCGTCGTGGCCGTGGACCACGACCATCGCCCCATCGGCCCGGACCTGCCGCTCATGCTCGCCGGAGGCGTCACCGCCAAAGTCTACCAGGTGACCCTCGACGTGGACGTGGACGCTGGCTTTCAAGCCTCCCGAAATCGCGCGGACGGCTGGCTCCGCCTGGCCGCTCAGGGGATGGAGGAGGCCCTCCGCGACATCGAGACCCATCGCGAGCAGTGCCTCCTGGCCAGGACCGCCCGCGACATCCTTCAGGCCAAAGAGGAGGGTCGCGTCGCCGTCCTCCTCGGCGCGGAGGGCGCGCGCTGGCTCGAAGGGACCCTCGACCCCCTTCGCCTGTTCCACCGCCTCGGCCTGCGCGAACTCCAGCTCACCTGGGCCTTCCCCAACCCCCTCGTGCCCGACGGCCGCCTCAGCCCCTTCGGGAGGGAGGTCGTCGCCGAGTGCGAGCGCCTCGGCGTCCTGGTGGACGTCACCCACATCCCGGAACAGGCGTTTTACGACGTGATCGACGCCGCCCGAAGGCCCGTCATCGTCTCGCACGGATCCGCCCGATCCGTCACCGTGGACCTGGACGACGACCGCATCCGCGCCCTCGCCTCCACCGGCGGCCTGCTCGGCGTCCACTTCTACACGACCTACCTCGGCCCCGCGCCGACCCCGGAGGGCGTCGTCCGGCAGATCGACCACATCGCCCGGCTCGTCGGGATCGACCACGTGGCCCTCGGCGTGGACTTCTTCCCCACCCACGGGGCCTGGTACGACCTCCAGGTCTCTCAGGGCACGAAGGACCTCCGCTGGGCGGTCATGGACATGAGCGAGATGCCGGAGATTACGCGCTGCCTGGTCGCGCACGGCTATTCCGAGAAAGACACCCACAAAGTCCTCGGCGGAAACTTTCTCAGGGTCTGCCGGGAGGTGTTTGGGGTCTGACATCTCTTAAAACAGGAGATTGGGATCTGCCCATGAACAAGGTTCATTTCTCTGTCTCAGTAGGTTTCTATGAGACGGTAAAGCATCGCGTGAACGCCTATTTTCTGGAGAACAGCATTGCCCGAACCGGCGACTGGCGGATGTTTCTGAAAACCGGGATGATCGCGGCATGGCTTGCGGTCTCTTACACGCTCCTGGTCTTTTTTTCCAGCTCACTGATCGTGGCGATCCTGACCGCCTTTGCCCTTGCGCAGGGTCTGGCGTTTGTGGGCTTCAACGTCTCGCACGACGGCGCGCACGGCAGTTACTCCGGAAACAAGAAGGTCAACTGGCTCATGGGGCTTACGCTGGACCTGATAGGAGGCAGCCAGATGCTCTGGCGACAGAAGCACAACATCCTGCATCACACCTACACCAATATCGATGAAGTGGATGACGACCTTCGAATGCACGGCCTGCTCCGTTTAAGCCCGGGTCAGAAGCGGCGTCCCTGGCATCGCTTTCAACACCTCTACGCCTTTCCCGTCTACAGCCTGTTGACCCTGTCTTTGGTGACCTTCTCCGACTTTAAGAAGTTCTTTTCAGGCCGTATCGGGGAATACAGACTGCGCAAGCCAACCGCTTCGGAGGCCTTCCTGTTTTTCCTGATGAAAGCCTTCTACTTCGGATACACCCTCGCGTTGCCCCTGTTTTTTCACCCCCTGCTGCACGTCCTCATCGCGTTTCTGGCGGTCCATCTGGTGCTCGGCTTCACGCTCTCCATCGTCTTTCAGATGGCGCATACGGTCGAGGGTACCGCCTTCCCCCAGCCCAACCCCGGGACCGCCCTGGTTCAAAACGAGTGGGCCGTTCACGAGGTGGAGACCACGGCGAATTTCGCGCCAGAGAACCGGCTGGCGGCCTGGTTTCTGGGGGGACTGAATTTCCAGATCGAGCACCACCTGTTCCCAAGAGTCTGCCACATTCACTACCCGGCCATCAGCGGAATCGTCAAAGAGACCTGCCGGGAATTCTCGATCTCTTACGTCAGCTACCCCACCCTGCGCTCGACCGTTGCGGGTCACTACCGCTTTTTGAAGGGCCTGGGCGCAACAAGGTGTCCGGAGCCTGGAAACAGGGTCTGACAGGAGGTGTTCGGAGCATGATCATAGACACCCACGTGCACGTGTTCGACCGGGGCGTCGCCGGCGCGGACCAGAACTTCCCCCTCTGGCCCGGCACGCGCTGGGGGGCCGGCGGTCCTGATCTGATCCGCCAGATGGACGAGGCGGGCATCGGCAAGGCCTTTCTCATCAGCTACACCCCCGTCGACGTCATGGCCCACTACTCCCCCGACCAGCGGGACCACAAGGTCGCCGTGTTCCAGCACTATCTCCGGAAGGACTACTTCATCCAGGTCTGGGAGCAGCACCCCGACCGCCTCTTCTGGTTCGCCGACTCCATCGACCCGCGCGTGCCCGGCTACGTGGAGCGCGCCGCGCAGGACCTGGACCGGGGCGCAACCGGCCTGAAGCTCCTCCCCCTGTTCGTGGACACCGAGATGGGCGACCCCCGCTGGCGGCCCGTCTTCGAGCTCCTCCGCGAGCGCCGCCGGCCCTGCATCATCGACCTCTCCTGGTGGTACGCCGACTTCCCCTGGTTCTCCCCCAGCGTCTACGGGAAGTACGCCTCCTTCACCGACTACGTGCAGGGCCTCAGGCAGCTCATCTCGGACTTCCCGGACGTGAAGGTCCAGCTCGCCCACTACGGCACGCCCAGGCTCCGGGACCGGGACGACCCCGCCCGCGCGCTGCGCTACGACCGGCTGCAGGAGCCTGTCGAACTCCTCCGCGCCCACCCCAACCTCTGCTTCGACCTGGCCGCCTACCAGCACCTCATCGGCAGGGACGAGCCCTACCCCTACTGGAGCGCCCTGAAGGTCCTCGAAGTCCTGGCCGGGGGTGTGGGGGCCGGCCGCATCCACTGGGGCACCGACTGGCCCTACCTCGGCGTGCAGCCCTACCCGGAGCTGATCCGGGCCGTCCGCGAGGCCCCCTTCCTGAAGCCTGGCGAGGCCGAGCAGGTCCTGGGCCTGAATGCGCTGAAATTTCTGGAATGAAGATGCCTTCTCAACAGCCTGACCCCGGCCCCTTCCGGGCCTTTGAACACGCCGGCTGGGAGGGCGTCGGCCCCCGCTATCACGACGCCTTCGGGGGCCTCACCGTCCAGGCCATCGAGCCGCTGCTCGACGCCGTGGGGGCAGGAGAAGGCGTGCGTCTGCTGGACACGGCCACCGGGCCGGGTTATGTGGCCGGGGCCGCGGCGCGGCGGGGGGCCTGTGCGGTCGGCGTTGACTTCTCAGTCGCCATGGTGGCCGAGGCGCGCCAGCGGCATCCGACCGTTGAATTCCGCGAGGGCGACGCCGAGGCCCTCCCCTTCTCCGACGGGGGATTCGACGCGGCGGTCATGAACTTTGGCCTGCTCCACCTGGGGCGGCCGGAGCGGGCGATCCAGGAGGCCCATCGCGTGCTCCGGGCCGGGGGCCGGTTCGCCTTCACGGTCTGGGCCAGGCCCGAGGAGGCCGTCGGGTTCGGGATCGTCCTGCGCGCGATCCGGACCCACGGAGACCCGGACGCGCCCCTCCCTCCGGGTCCCCCCTTCTTCCGGTTCAGCGACCCGGACGAATGCCGCCGCGCCCTGATCGGGGCGGGTTTCGCGCGGCCCGACATCCTGCGCATCTCCCAGGTGTGGCGGCTCCCCTCGCCCGACGCCCTCTTTGAGGCGATGTTCAGGGGCACGGTGCGCACGGCGGGCCTCCTCCGGGCGCAGTCGAGCGAGGCGCTGAAGGCCATCCGCTCGTCCGTGCGGGACGCCGTCAGCGCCTATCAGCAGAAGGACGATGTCGAACTGCCCATGCCCGCCGTGCTCGCGTCCGCCGTCAAGCCATGAGGATTCTGCCATGAAAGAGTTCCCCTGCCTGACCACGAAGACATTCATCGCCTTTATCGCCGACAACGCCCCCCTCGGCATCCATCGCGCGGGCTACAACGGCGTCGCCTCCCTCATCCCCCGGCACAGCGGGAACAACCTGTTCGTGCCCACCTATGCCGGGCTGAACTACGAGACCATCTGGCTCCCCGGCCTGCCCCCCTACCAGGAGGTCCGGGGCTCCAAGTTCGAGCCGAGGGCAGAGCCCATGCAGATCGAGCGCGCTGACAGTCAGAGCGTCACCCTCGTCCAGCCCGAGACCTCCCACGCCCGCGTGAGCGCCCGCATCACCTTCTCCGTCGAAGAGCCCTGTTACCTCCACCAGCGCATCGAGGTGACCCTTCACAAAAGATTCTGCGCCGAAGGCGAGAAGAACCGGTTCAGGAGCCTCTGGGCGAGCTACATGCACACGCCCCCAGACCGCCACATCTACCTCAAGACGGACCCGACCTCCCGCGACCTCTCCGACTGGGTCGGCGTCACAAAGCCCGATCACGCCTCCCCCGACACGCAGGTCCGGCGTCTTCCGGATGGGCGTGAACTCCCCGCCGCCGAGCACCTCGCGGCCATGAACTTCGAGTCCCCCCTGTCCAGGGAGGCCCTCCCGCCAGGCCTGGACGGCCCCCTCAGCTTCTACTACGGCCTCTGCCACGACGCGCAGCTCTTTTTGATGATGTTCAAACAGCCCGACCGCTTCCGCCTGGCCTACTCCCCCTGCGGCGGGGGCCAGCAGCCCGCCTGGAGCCCCGCCTGGGACTACGTCCTGAGCCTCGACGATGCGCAGGTCGGCCCGTCCTACGCCTGGGACCTCTGCCTCGTCATCAAACCCTTCGAGGGCCGGGCGGATGTGCTCAGGGAAGTCAGGCGCTATCTGAAACAATGAATTTTTCGCCCTCGTCTTCCCTGATCGACCTTGCCAAACGAGGGATACTGTTGTATCTTCTCTATCTCCGGCGGACGCCGTTCACCGGATTTGCATTTTGCAATTTTGAATTTTGAATTTTCAATCTCCCTGAAGGAGCCAGGCATGCGCACGCTGAGCCCCGTCTCCCGAGACGCCCTCCTCCTGAAGCTCCGGGACGCCTTCAACTTCGCCCAGCAACAGGTCCGGGCGGTCGTGGACGCCCACCCGGACTACTACCCGATGTACACCGTCCAGGGCAAATGGGCGCAGGAGAAGGACCTCTGGACCCACTGGTGCGAGGGGTTCTTCCCCAGCCAGATGTGGATGTTCCACGACCTGACGAAGGACCCCAAGTGGCGCGGCCTGGCCGAGCGCTACACCGTCAAGCTGGAGCCCCGCAAGGACGACCGGAACGTCCACGACCTCGGCTTCATCTTCCTGAACACCTACGGCCGCTGGTACCGCCTCACGCGCGACCGCCGGCTTCGCGACGTGGTCGTCCAGGCCGGCCGCACCCTGGCCCTCCGGTTCAAGGAAAAAGGGGCCTACCTCTGCTCCTTCATCGGCCCTGACTCCCTGTTCATCGACATCATGATGAACGTCCCTGTCATCTTCTGGGCGGCCATCGAGACAGGCGACGACAGGTTGATGTCCGTCGCCAGCCGCCACTGCCTCACCTCCCGCAGGTACATCGTGCGCGGCGACGGCTCCACGGCCCACGAGGGCATCTTCGACCTGAACACCGGCGAGTTCCTCCGGCAGAGCACCCATCAGGGCTACCGGAGCGACTCCTGCTGGGTGCGCGGCCTCACCTGGGCCCTCTACGGGTTCGCCACCTCCTACCGCCTGTCCGGGGACGCCCGCTTCCTGGAGACCTCGCAGGCCTGCGCCGATTGCTACATCTCCCACTGCGGCGAGGGCCTGGCGCCCCCGTGGGACTTCGACGTGCCCGAGGGCCCGGAGCGCATCTGGGACAGCTCCGCCGGGGCCATCGCCGCCTCCGGCCTCCAGGAGCTGGCGGACCTCGTCCCCTGCCCCGAAAAGAGCCGGCGCTACCGGAACGCCGCCCTCACGATCCTGGACAGCCTCACCTCCGAGTCGTTCCTGGCCAGGTATCACCCCGGCCAGGAGGGCCTCCTGCTCCACGGCGTCTACCACAAAAACAAGGGCCTCGGCGTGGACGAGTCCGTGGCCTGGGGGGACCACTTCTTCGTCGAGGCGATCTACAGAGTGCTAAAGATGAACGATGAACGATGAACGATGAACGAAGGGCAAAACAGGTTTTTACTTCAGCGTTCATCGTTCTGACTTCATCGTTACTCCTTGAGGTCACCGTGCGTCATCTGAAGTTCATCTCTATCACCCTGCTGATCCTGCTCTCCGCCCTCCCGACCCTCGCCGCGGACTTCAGGCCCAACGGCCTCATCGTCCTCCTCACCGACTTCGGCACGCGCGACTTCTACGTCGGCGCGATGAAGGGGGCCATCCTCCGCACGTCCCCCAACATCCGCATTGAGGACATCACCCACGAAGTCCCGAAATACGACATCGCCGAAGGCGCCTACACCCTCCTCAAGTCCGCCCCGGAGTTCCCGAAAGGCGCCGTCTTCCTCTGCGTCGTGGACCCCGGCGTGGGCACGGCCCGAAAACCCGTCGCCGTCCTCACCTCAGACGGCAACGCCTACGTCGGCCCCGACAACGGCCTCTTCACCCGCGTCATCGACGCCGCCGGCCTAATTGCGGCCTACGAACTGACCAACGCGGACCTGATGGGCAAGGACCTCATCTCCAGCACCTTCCACGGGCGGGACGTCTTCGGGCCGGTGGCCGCCCACCTGGCGTCGGGCTTCCCCATCGACCGGGTCGGCCCCCGGCTGGAGTCCCTCGTCCGGCTGGAGACCCGGAGACCCCGCATCGAAGGGGGAGTCGTCATCGGCGAAGTCACCCTAGTGGACGAGTACGGCGACGTCCTGACGAACCTCCTCCGGAAGGACCTGGAGCAGGCCGGCATTCAGAAGGGGGACACGTTGAAAATCCGCATCGGAGACCGCGAGGTCGTCGCGCCCTTCCTCAAGACCTACGGGGACGTGCCGGAGGGGAAGCCCGTCTGCATGGTCAGCAGCGGCGAGGTGTTTGAGATCGCCCTCAACCAGGGGGACCTCGGCAAATCCACCGGCGCCAGGCGCGGCGATCCGGTGACCGTGCAAAAAACAAAATGACGTGAAACGGCAGACGTGAAACGTGAAACGCAAAAAAGAATCCAGAATCCAGAATCCAGAATCCAGAAGAAAAGCAAAACCGGTTTTCATTCTGGATTCTGAATTCTGACTTCTGTATTCTGCTTTCTGGTTTTTTACCATGCCAACCGACCTCCTCCTCATCCGCCACGGCCAGACCGTCCGCGACCTCGGGGACGGCCTCGTCGGGTGGTGGGCCGACGTGCCCCTCTCCCGGATCGGGCAGTGGCAGGCCATCCTGCTCGCAGAACGCCTGAAGGTCGAGTACGCCGTCCAGGCCCTCTACGTCAGCCCTCTGACGCGGGCGTGGGAGACCGGCGACATCGTCCGTCGGGCCGTCCGCTGCACCCCCATTCGGGAGCCGGGCCTGCGGGAACTGGACGGCGGCGACCTGGTGGGCCTGACCTTCGACGAAGCCCGCCGGAAGTACCCCGACCTGATCGGCCGCCCCCTGGAGATTCACGAGCGATACCCCGGCGGCGAGTCCTACCTGACCCTCCACAGCCGGGTGATGAAGGCCCTCAATCGCATCGTGGCCGACCATCCCGGCGCGACCGTCGCGGCCATCACCCACGGCGGACCGCTGAACGCCTACCTGCGCGCCCTGTTCGGGCACGGGGCCGAGGAGCAGCAGCTCCGCTTTGAGTGTGGCGACTGCTCCATCCACCACATCCGCTTCGGAGAGGCCGGCGACCGGACCGTCGTGACCCTCAACGACACGGCGCACCTCAGAGACATGCCGAAAAGCAGGAGTGGGAGAATGGGGGAAACGGAGAACCGGTGAAAAAGTGTCTCTCCGCTTCCCCGTTTCTCTTTGATTTTTCATGCCTCTCGACCCCGACCGCCTCCGCCGGCTCGACGACATGGCCCGGCGCGGCATCGACCCCTATCCCCCCCGCTGTCGTCGGACGCGCCGGATCTCGGCCCTGAGGGACAGAGAGCCCGCTGTCATCTGCGGGAAACTGAACGCCCCCACGGCCGAATCGGGCGTGCTCTTTGACGGGAGCGGGGCGGTGGAGGTCTCCTTCGACCCCAACCTGGGCGGTGACCTCTCTTCCCTCCTGTTCGTGGAGTCCGGGGACTGGATCGAAGTCGAGGGGAGCCTGAAGGGCAACCGCTTCATCGCCCGCGCCTGCCGGGTCCTGGCCAAGTCCCTCGGTCCTGCGCCCGATTTCGACCGCTTCTCCGCCCGCGCAGGCCGGCTCAGAAAAAACCTGGAGACCCGCGCCCGGACCCTCTCGGCCATCCGCCGCTTCTTTGAGGGCCGGGGCTTTCTCGAGGTCGAGACCCCCCTCCTGGTGACCGCCGCCGGGCAGGAGCCCCACCTCACCCCGTTCGAGACCGAATACCGGGACCCCCGCCGTCGCCTCCGCCGCTACCTGACCACCTCCCCCGAATACGCCATGAAACGCCTCCTCGCCGCCGGGTTCGAGCGCGTCTACCAGGTCTGCAAATCGTTCCGAAACGGCGACGGCGAGCGCGGACCTCAGCACAACCCGGAGTTCACGATCCTGGAGTGGTACCGCGCCTTCGCCTCCTACGAAGACATCGCGCAGGACACGGAGCAGATGGTCTCCGCCGTCGCGCAGGAGGTCCTCGGCGCGACGCGCCTCAGCTACCGCAATCAGCCCGTGGACCTGACCCCGCCGTGGGAGCGCGTCACCGTCCAGGACGCCCTGCTGCGCCACGCCCGCATCGACCTCGCGGCGCACCCCGACGCCCCGTCCCTCTGCCGCAGCGCCCGCGAGAGCGGGTTCTCCGCCGTCGCCCCGGACGACACGTGGGACGTGGCCTTCTTCAAGGTCTTCCTCGACGGCGTGGAGCCCCACCTCGGCCGCGGCAGACCCACCCTCCTGATGGACTACCCGGCCTCCATGTCCGCCCTCGCCCGGCGGAGGGCCGACGCCCCCGGCCTCGCCGAGCGGTTCGAGGTCTACATCGCGGGCGTGGAGCTGGCCAACGCCTTCTCCGAGCTGAACGACCCCCGCGAGCAGCGCGCCCGGTTCCTCGCCGAGCAGGCCGAGCGCCGGGCGCACGGCGGGACGCCCCCGCCCCTGGACGACCGCTTCCTGAGCGCGATGGAGGCCGGCATCCCCCCCGCCGGGGGCATCGCCCTCGGTGTGGACCGCCTTGTAACGCTCCTGACCGGCGCGGACGACATCCGCGACGTGATGGCCTTTCCATTCGATGAGATATGACCTCGATCATCCGCCCCGACAACAGGCCATTCCTCTGTCTCCTCATCGGCCTCCAGGCCCTCCTCGTCACCCTGCTCCTCTCCCAGGGGGAGACGACCCTCTTCATCGGCGTCCTCCTCCTCGTCTCCGTCTCCGCCGCCCTCTTCTCCACGACCGGGGCCATCTTCATCCTCGCCTTTCTCACCGTCGTCATCCCGAGTGAAGTGCTGGAGGAGAAGCTGCTCCTCCCCTTCAACTTCAAGTTCTATGAGGGCCTCTACGCCCTCGTCCTGGCCTTTGCCGCCGTGGAGTGGACCTACAAGAGGCGGTTCGCCGTCCGGCAGACCGCCCTGGACCGCCCGATGCTCGGCCTCCTGATCGCCATCCTCCTCTCCGTCTTCGTCGGCCTCTACCGGGGGCACGGCCTCTCCCGCATCCTGCCCGACGTGCGCTTCCCCCTCTACTACTCCATCTTCTTCATCGCGGCCACCCTGTTCGAGCCCCGCAGGGCGCCTCAGTTCGTCGGCCTGCTGATCGCCGCCACGGCCGTCGTGGCCGCCCAGTACCTCCTCGCCTTCTTCGCCGGAGTCAACCTCTCCGTCGCCGGGACATTCACCCGCATCGTCCGCGCCGAGGGCGTGATGCTCCCCATCGCCATGCTCTTCATCCTGAGCCTGATCGTCTTCTACCCGTCCCCCGTCCGGCGGGGCGCGCTCCTCCTCCTCTTCCTCCCCCTCGCCCTGGCCCTGGTGATCACCGTGACCCGCGCGATCTGGGCCTCGTTCGCCGCCGGCCTCCTCGCCCTGGGCGTCCTCCTCACCCTGGACCGGCAGCGCCCCAGAGGCCGGCTGACCCGGACGGCCCAACTCCTCGTCGCCGTCCCGCTCCTGATCCTGGCCACGGCCTACGGCTTCCAGGCCCTCACGGGCGCGGGACTGAGCGACGTGGCCTCCTACCGCTCCTCCAGCGCCGCGCAGCTCAGCGACGATCCCTCCCTCGGCCACCGCCTCCTCTCCTACGCCGTGGCCCTCGACCAGATCCTGGCCCACCCGATCCTGGGCAACGGACACGGCGCGACGATCACCTACCCCATGCTCATTTACGGAAAAATGAACGTCATCACGACCAGCCACATCGACAGCCTCTACGTCGTCATCCTCCACCGCCTCGGCCTGGTCGGCCTCGCCCTGTTCGCGTGGCTCGCCCTGCGGGCCCTCCGGCGGGCCTACCGCCTGTTCCAGGACAGCGACTCCACCCCGGTGCGGGCCTTCTGCGCCGGGTTCATCGCCTCCCTGGTCAACTGCCTGGTCGCCGGCCTGGGCGACGCCGCCATGTTCGTGGGCCGGTTCGTGTTCATTTACGCCCTCCTCTTCGCCCTCCTGGCCCTCCTCGACCGGGAGGAGCAGGAGCGCAGGTCCAAAACGGCTTGACAGCCACGGCGAAAGCAGTCACCATGAAGATCCAGAACAGGCCAATAAAACCGCCTCAATGCGAATCTGAGTTAAGAGGCAACCTGTTAGACGCAACTGTGGGCCATATTGCAGCGGCGCACGGAAGCGCCGGCGTGAAAACTTCATTGACATGCCTGGTAAATGAAAGTACATTAAGCTACGGTTGCGTCCGCTGAACAAGATTGGCAATCCAAGAGAAAATGAGGAGAAGATCTAAATGCCTATCTTGATTTTAGCCATAGCTCTCTTACTGGTCACTACGCCCTCATTTGCAATGAGAGGGTACTTTGTCAAGTCTTGTGTAAAATCGGACAGGGGTCATACAGAGATCCTTCGGAG
>Ga0209399_10000159_pt1 | contig 40355 bp, 31 predicted proteins | sample OV2TP3_FD_184130 | JGI IMG/M metagenome (GOLD analysis project Ga0209399, IMG submission 184130) | Hot spring microbial communities from Beatty, Nevada to study Microbial Dark Matter (Phase II) - OV2 TP3 (SPAdes) (version 3) | ecosystem: Environmental > Aquatic > Thermal springs > Hot (42-90C) ... | reverse complement strand
CCGATCTGGAAACCCGCGCAGTTGGCTTGGAGGTCGAAGGCGAAACAGTCCGAGACGCCGAGCTCCCGGCACAGGTTCGAGGCGGTGTTGGGGTAGGTATAGTCACCGCTGAAGGTGCAGACGATGACGCCAGCGAGTTCGGCGGGCGCGACGCGGGCGTCCTCCAGCGCCTCCCGCAGCGCCGCGAGGCCCATGGCCGAGGCGCTCTCGTCGCGTGCGACGAACCGTTGGCGCACGCCGCATTTCTCGACGATCTCGTCTTCCGAGATGCTGAACCGCGCCGCCACCTCGGCGTTCGTCTCGAGCGTCCGGGCGACGTATTTGCCGAAGCCGAGGAGCTCGATGGCGACCTCCGTCATTGCGTCCCGTTCCTCAGCCGCCAGATCGACGGGTTGAAGCGGAGCTCGGTCTCGAGCAGTGTGAGCTTCCCGTGGCCCGGGAACACGAGCGCGCTCGGCGAGAACGAGGCCTCGATGAAATCAAATGCCGCCAGCATCCCGTCGCGGCTTTCGCCTACCGCCGGGCGGACGTCGCGGACGAGATTGTTGAGGATGATGTCGCCCGAGAACAGCAGCTTCCGGTCCTCCGAGAACAGGATGCAGCTACCGGGGGTGTGGCTGGGCAGGTGCTGCAAGCCGAAGCCGGCCTCCGCGAGCTGGCCGGAGACTGTGGGGCCCAGCCAGACGATGCGCTCGCGCGCCGGCAACTCCATGGGGCGCTTCCCGATGAGGACGCTGTAGGTCCGGCAGCGCTCGAGTTCGCGGTCATCGGCCCCGTGGATGCAGATCGTCTCGACGATTCCCCTGCCGATCAGGCCGGCGGCGGCGCCGATGTGGTCGAAATGGGCATGGGTCGCGACGGCGAAGGCCGGCTTGACACGGTGGGCTTCCAGGTAGGCCGCGATGGTCGCCGGGTCGGCGACCGGGTCGATGACGAACGCGCGAGCGGGGGTCTCGACGATGTAGCAGTTGGTTCCCAGGGATCCAAGCTTCAGCGCGTGAACGCGGCGCGGTCCGTCGTCGAACACTAGCATGAGCGCCGCGCGCGGGCGATCACCCTACACGCCCCCCAGGAACACGGTCTGGCCGCCCACGTCGTCGCTGTCGTCGCTACAGAAGAAGTCGATGACGGTAGTGATGCCGGTGAGGTCGGCGAACGCGCCGTGAGGGATGAGCTGGCGGATCTTGTCCGGGTTGTCCTTCGTGACCTGCGCGAGCATGCCCGACGGCGACGCGGAGATGGCGAGGCTGTTGACGGTTACGCCGAACCCGTGCGCCTCGACGTTCACGATCTTGCCGAAGATCTCGAGGGCCGCCTTGGTGGCAGCATAGACGGAGTCGCCGGGCTTGCACAGCTCGTGTGACATCGAGACCACGTTGACGACCCGGCCGCGGCGGCGGCGCATCATGGTCCGCAGCACCCGCTTGGTGAGGAGGATGGGCCCGAGCAGGTTCGTCTGCACCATCGCCACGATGTCGGCATCCTTCAGCGCCGCCTCCAGTCCGGCCAGCGCGACGTTCTTCAGACCTTCCAATGACGCCGGCAGCGTCGTCACGTGCGGCTCGACGGCGACGATGCGCCCGGCCTTGGCCTTGGCGAGCTCGCGCACCACGGCGATGGCGGGGCTTTCGCGCAGATCGTCGATGTCGGCCTTGTAGGCGAGGCCGAGGCAGGCGATCACCGGTTCCTTCATCCCCTTGGCGGCCTCGGCGACGCGGCGGGCGAGGTACCGGGGCTTCGCGTCGTTGACCCGGCGCGCCGCCTGAATCAGCGGCGTCTGGTCGGGCGCCGAATCGACGATGAACCACGGGTCGACGGCGATGCAGTGGCCGCCGACGCCGGGGCCCGGCTTCAACACGTCGACCCGCGGGTGGCGGTTGGCGAGCCGGACCACCTCCCACACGTCGATGCCGAGGCGGTCGGCGACCAATGAGAGCTCGTTGGCGAACGCGATGTTGACGTCGCGATAGGCGTTCTCGGCGAGTTTGACCAATTCGGCCGTGCGCGCCGTGGTCAGCAGGCACTCGCCCTTGACGGCGAGCCGATACAGCGCCGCCGCGCGCTCGCCGCAGCGGCGGCTGATGCCGCCGATGACGCGGTCGTTGCGGGTGATCTCGGCGACCACCTGGCCGGGCAGCACGCGCTCCGGGCTGTGGGCGACGCGGACGTCGGCGGCGTCGCCTTTCTCGTGCGGGAAGCCAAGGCGCGGCACCAGCTCGGCGAGCCTGGCCGAGATCGTCTCGGTGGTGCCGACCGGCACCGTCGACTCGACGACGATCAGGTCGCCTTTTTTAAGGACGCCCGCGAGGCTTTCGGCGGCGGCCATGACGTAGGCGAGGTCCGGCTTGTGGTCGCCGGTGAACGGCGTCGGCACGGCGATGATGAAGGCGTCCGCCGGCGCAGGTTCGGCGACGGCGCGGAGCCGGCCGGCAGCGACGGCGTCGCGGACCAGGGTCTCGAGGTCCGGCTCGACGATGTGGATGCGGCCGCGGTTAATCTTGTCGACGATGGCGGCATTCACGTCGACGCCGGTCACCGTAAGCCCGCGGCCGGCGAAGATGGCCGCCGTCGGCAGGCCGACGTAGCCGAGGCCGATCACGCACAGGCGACGGAACCTGCGCTCAGCCTTTTTTGCCGGCACGGGTCAGTTCCTTGACGATGCGGCGGCTGGCCTTGCCGTCGCCGTAGGGGTTGTGGGCGCGGCTCATCCTGCCGTAGGCCCTGGCGTCGTCCAACAGCCGCGCGGCCTCGGCGACGATGCGCTTGGTGTCGGTGCCGACCAGCCTGACGGTGCCCGCCTCGACCGCCTCCGGCCGTTCGGTGACGTCGCGCATCACCAGCACAGGCTTGCCCAGCGACGGCGCTTCCTCCTGGATGCCGCCGGAATCGGTGATCACCAGATGGGCGCGGTCCATCAGGTAGACGAACGGCAGATAGTCGAGCGGCTGCAGCAGATGAATGTTGGGTTTTTTGCCGAGGATCCGGCGCACCGGCCCGACGACGTTTGGATTGAGGTGCACCGGATAGACGATGTCGACGTCGCCGCGGCGGGCGAGCCCGGCCAGCGCCGCGGCGATGCGCTCGAAGCCGGGGCCGAAATTCTCGCGCCGATGGCCGGTGACCAGGATCAGCCGCTTGGCCCGATCGAGGAACTTGAAGCGCCTCTCTTGCTTGCGGCGCAGCGCGGCGTCCTTCTTCAGCCGGCCGGATATAAAAAGAAGCGCGTCGATCACCGTGTTGCCGGTGACGAAGATGCGGCGGCGGTCGACCCCTTCGCCGAGCAGATTGGCGCGGGCGGTGTTGGTCGGCGCGAACAACATGTCGGCGATGGCGTCGGTCAGCTTGCGGTTGATCTCCTCCGGGTATGGGCGATAGATGTCGCCGGTGCGTAGCCCGGCCTCGACGTGGCCGACCGGGATGCGCCGGTAGAAGGCGGCGAGCGCGGCGGCGAACGTCGTCGTGGTGTCGCCGTGGACGAGCACCCGGGCGGGCCGGAAGTCGTCGAGCACGCCGAGCATGCCGGCCAGCACCGCACTCGTGATGTGGGCCAAGTCCTGGTTCTCGCGCATCACGTCGAGGTCGTAGGCCGGGCGGACGCCGAACAGCTCCAGCACCTGATCGAGCATGCTGCGGTGCTGCGCCGAGACGCAGACGGCGGACTCGATGCCGGGAGCCTCGCTCAAAGCCTTGACCACCGGAGCCATCTTGATTGCCTCCGGCCGCGTTCCGAAAACGCTGAGCACTCGCATTCCGGCTTTTTCTTCCCGATTGCCGCGACGGGCGGCGTCCGCCGCCTGGACCACAAGATTGGATATCGCGCCGCACCCCATTTCGCAAGAACGGCTTTGCCTTGCGTGGGCGAGGCCTTATTGTGAAGCCGGCCAAGGTCGGGGCGTCGGTCGGCATGACTGATTCGAAACTGTTGTGGATGGTGTTCGCCGTCGCCGTTGCCGGCGCGGGCCTGGCCGTCGGCGTCCCGGGGCGCGCGGCGGCGGCCGACCTGCTGCCCCATCGCGCCATCTATTCGCTGTCGCTCGGCAAGGCCGACTCGTCGGGCCGCTTCATCGGCGTCTCCGGCGCCGTGAAAACGTCCGTGGAGAGAACGTGCGATGCGTGGATCACCGCCGAGCAGGTCGACATGCGGGTGGAAACCCAGGTCGGCGGCGAACTGCGTCAAATCCTGGACTTCACCGGCTGGGAGTCGCTCGACGGCAAGGCCTATCGCTTCGTCGCCCGCTCCCGCAGCGTCAGCGAACAGAAGAACTTCAAGGGCTCGGCGCGCGCCGATCCGGACCGCGCCGGCGAGGCCGTTTACGAGCTTCCGAAAAAGTCGAATGTCGCGCTGCCGCCGGGCACGCGTTTTTATTTCGGCCTGACGCAATGGCTGATCGAGCGCGCGACGACGGGAGCGTCGCGGGCGGAAACCGTCGTCTTCGACGGCACCGACGAGACCGGGCCGCAGCGGGCGGTCGCCTTCATCATCCCGCTCGGCAAGACCGGCGCCAAGGTCAAGACCGGATTGGGCCCGATGGTGGAGAGACCCGGCTGGACCATGCGCATCGCGTTTTTCCCGATCGGCGGCACCGGGGCGGCGCCCGATTACGAGGTCGAGGCGGTGCTGCTCGACAACGGCGTCACGCCGAAGATGGAAATGGTGTTCACCGGCTTTACGGCGGTCCAGACACTCGAGAAGATCGAGGCCTTGGAGACGCCGAAGTGCTGACGGAGGCGTAATTGTCACGCGCCGCCGGCGTCGATAGACTTTTCGGCGGTTCCTGCAGGGGGAACGGATTCAATGGCAGACCGCGCGAATAGGGTCGCTTCCGGCTTCGTCGCCTTGGCGCTGGCGGCGGCCCTGTTGGCCGCGCCGCCCGCCGCCCGCGCCGCCGAATCCGGGTTCCTCGGCATGCACGTGCAGGGGATGTCGCCGGAGACCGCGGCGGCGCTCGGCCTGAAGTCGGCGAACGGGGTGCTGGTTCGCGACGTCGCCGTGGGCGGACCCTCGGACCAAGCCGGCATCCGGCGCGGCGATCTGATCCTCAAGTTCGCCGGCCACGCCATCGACAGCTTCGAACGCATGATCAAGGCCGCCGGCGCCACCCGCCCGGGGCAGGACGTGAAGGTCGAGCTGTTGCGCGAAGGCAAACCGGCGACGGTGACGATGAAGATGGGGGCGTGGACGGAAGCCTGGCGCGTCGGCGCCGGGGCGGTCGCCAGCCATCCCGACTCCGGCCTGACGCTGGCGTCGCTGACCGACAAGTTGCGAAAGGGGTTCGGCCTTCGCTGGGGCACGCTCGGCGTCGTCGTGACGCTGGTCGATCCCGACCGCTCGGACATCGGACTCAGGCGCGGCGACGTGATCGCCCAGGTCAATCAGCAGGCAGTGTGGAAGCCGGATCAGGTGGTCGACAACTACACCGCCGCCAAGGCGGCGGGCCGCAAGGAACTTCTGCTGCTGATCGAGCGCATCGACGGCTTCCACTACATGCTTCTGCCGGTGAAGTGACGGCCCCCGGCGTCAGCTGCCGCGCGCCTTGGCGATCGACTGCCGGAACGCCGCCAGGTCGACGGCGCCGCGGATCACGTGGTCGCCGATGACGAACGCCGGCGTGCCGTTGATCTCGAGCGCCTCGGCCAGCGCGTAGTTGCGGCGGATCACGTTCTCGACCTTCGGGTCGTCCATCGCCTTCGCCAGCGCCTTGGCGTCGTAGCCGACGTCGGCGGCGATCTTCATCAACCGGCTTTCCGGCAGCGTCCCGGTCGCCTTCATCAACGCCCAGTGCAGGGCCTCGTATTTTCCCTTGTCCACCAGCCACGCCGCCAACGCCACCTTCGACGCCGCCACCGACTCCGGACCGAGAATCGGGAACTCCTTGAATACGAAGCGGACGTTCTTGTCGGATTTCAACACTTCCTGGAGAGCCGGCATGACCCGCTTGCAAAAGCCGCACCGGTAGTCGAAGAACTCGACGATGGTGACGTCGCCCTTCGGGTTGCCGCCGACCGGAGTGTCGGGATCGTTGACAAGCTCGGACCGCTTGGCGACCAGGTTCGCCTTGAGCCGCTGGTTGGAATCCTGCTTTTCGCGCTCCTGCAGGTTACGCACCGCCTCGACGATCACCTCCGGGTTCTTCAGGAGGAACTCGCGGACCACCTCCTCGATCGCCGTTCGGTCGGCCGGAGACATCGCCTTCGGCGACGACTTGTCCTGGCCATGTGCCGGCACCGTGGCGGCGACGATGAAGGCCGACAACAATCCGACGAGGCGGCCGAGAAGGCGAGGGAGCATGGGCGAATGATCCAGGTTTCGGGTGGGACCGGGCCGGTGGTGCACCGCATGATGCGGGGTTTGGCGGGTCCTGTACAGCGATTTGCGGACGCCGCCTAGCGCGACAGTCGAATTCCCGAGAGATAGGCCGGGCTCGGCGACTTCCCGGCGGCGGCGGCGACGCCGATGAACGTGATTTGCACGCTGGCGGCGTCGTCGTCCGGCCACGACCGGCGATAAATATCCGACAGATCGACGGTTTCCAGCCACCACGTACCGGCGTTCTCGCGGCCGCCGCGGGCCGTGTAGCGTGCCGGCGGTTGCGGCACCGCGGTCGTTTCCGGCAGCACGATGGCGCCCCGCTGCAACGCCGATTCGCCCCAGGCGATGACGATCGTGCGGTCGTGGACCGGCAGCCCGTGGTCGGCCGGCACCGGCGGCGGGCTCGACCGCGCCGGCCTTCGCCGGTCGCCGCCGTGGAAACCGACCACCAGCCGCACCGGATGCGGTCCCGAATCCCGAATCTCGACGTTCCAGGCCCAGCTCAGATAGGGCGTCGCCAGCAGCGACGCCCGCGTCGGCTTGGCGGCAACGAAATTTTCGCCGCCATTGATCACCATCAGCGCCGGGATGCCGTCCCGCTCGACCACCGTCAACCGGCCGCGGCTGACGCCGCCCTCGGTGACCCAATCGCCGGGGAGCGCGCTCGCCTCGAAGGCCGGCACCGGTCCGAGCACGTCCATGCTGCCGCTCGGCCGCCGGGTCGTCGTCGGCTCGGCGCAGGCGACCAGGGCCGCGGCCAGCCAGGCAACGCCCACGGCAACCGACAGGCTTCGTCGCTGAGTCCACCGAGCGGTCATCGGGAAACCGTTACGGCTTCTTTTCTTCCTTGGCGGCGATCAGGATGTCCTCGGCCTGCAGCCACTCGCGCGATCCCCTCGGGAACAGTTGCACCGCGAGGCCGGCGTGATAACGCGCTACCGGCTTGCGGCCCAGCAGCAGCGCCTCCTCCGCCAATGCGAGCGAACTATGGCCCTTGTCGCCCTTGCGCCCATAGGCGATCGCCAATTGATGCCACCGGAACGGCACGTCCCGCTCGCGGCCGATGGCGTGGCGCAGGTTGTTGATCGCCGCGTCGAGCATCGCCGGATCGTTGAGCGCCAGCTGGACGCGCGCCAGGTCGGTGCGCAACAGCTCGTTGTTCGGCAGCAGATCGACCGCCTTCTGGTACGGCCCCAGGGCCGCTTTCGCGTCCCCGGTCTCGAAGTACATCTGGCCCTTCAGCTCCCGGAAATAGGGGTCGTCCGGATGCTCGGCGATCAGCCCGTCGATCAGCGGTATCGCCTTGGCCATGTCGGGCTTGCGGAAATGCGCGATGGCGCGGGCGTATCGCGACTCGAGGCTGGTGTCGGTCTCCTTGTAGAGCCTGAGCGTGCGCGACAGCGGATTCAGGAACGCGTAGAGCTTGGCCTTCAATCGCGCGTGCATGGCCGCGAATTCCTTGGACACCGGCTTGTCGGTGAACGGCGAGCGCGACACGTGATCGGCGATCGCATTGACCCGTTCGCGGCTCAACGGATGCGTCAGCACGTACGGATCCTGTCGCTCCGCCAGCAGCAGCTCCTGATCGCCGAGGAGGTTCATGAATTCGAGCAGGCCCTTCGACGAGATGCCGGCGCTCTCCAGGTACTTCAGCGCCGCCTGGTCGGCGGCCGATTCCTGGGTGCGGCTGTATTGCAGCAGGCTGCGGAGGCCGACGCTTTGGCCGGCGGAAACGATGGCCGCGCCGATATCGCCGCGACCGGCGCCGATGGCGGCGCCGCCCAGCAGCATCGCCAGGATGGTCGTCGTCGTGGCGTTCTGCAGGGCATCCTGGATGCGGGCCAGGTGGCCGCCGGCGATATGGCCGGTTTCGTGGGCGATCACGCCGATGATCTGGCTGGCGTCGGTGGTCCGCACCAATAGGCCGGTATTGAGGAACAGCCTCTGGCCGCCGGCCACGAAGGCATTGATCGAGCTGTCCTGGACCAGATAGATGCTGACCGCCGAGGGATCCAACTCGGCGGCGCGGAACACTGGCGTCGCGAATTCCCGGATGGTATTTTCGATCTCCGCATCGCGGATCAAGGATATCTTCTGGTTCTGGGCATGCGCCGGTCCGGCGCCGGCCGCTAGGACGGCGACGAGGAAACAGACTGCGGCCATAACGGAAATGCGATACATCGAGGCACTCGTTCCAGGCGCCGCCGCGCGGGGATCGGCGACCGCCGTTTCCCGGGGAAACCGTATTCTCATCGGGCATTATGGTCAATTTGTGTCGGTTGGCCTGGCGCTGGCCCTGACTGCCTGCTCGTCGAACCCGTTCGCCACCGTCAACCCATTCCAGACCAAGGAAGATGAATCGAAGCGCGGCACGATCGGGTTCGTGCAGGGGTTTCTCGGCGGCGTGGCCACCGACGAACCGCGCGCGGCGTTGATCGGCCGCGATGTGCTGTCGGCCGGTGGAACGGCGGCCGACGCGGCGGTGGCCACGGCGTTCGCGCTATCGGTGACGCTGCCGTCATCGGCCAGCCTCGGCGGCGGCGGCGTGTGCATCGTCCACGACGTCAAGTCGAAGCGCACCGAGACTCTCGATTTTCAGGCCGCGATACCGGGCAAGATGCCGCCGACCGTGGCGCACCCGGTCGCCGTCCCGGGTTTCGTCCGCGGAATTGCCGCCCTGCACGCCAAATACGGGCGGCTGCAGTGGGCGCAGCTCGTCACTCCGGCGGAACAGTTGGCGCGCTTCGGCAATCAGGTGTCGCGGGCGTTCGCCGGCGATCTCAGGAGGGCGGCCCCGGCGACCCTGGCGGATCCGGGGATGCGCAAGATCTTCGCCACCGGCAAGGCCGGCGCCGTCACCATCGAGGGCGATTTTCTGAAGCAGCCCGACCTGTCGAGCGTGCTCGGACGGTTGCGAGCCCGCGGCGGCGGCGACTTTTACGCCGGGCTGGCGGCGCGGCAGTTCGTCGCCGCCGTCGCCAACGCCGGGGGATCGGTGAGTGTCGACGACCTGCGCGCCTATTCGCCGCAATGGCGGCCGACCATAAAGGTTCCTTACATCAAGAACGCCAGTTTCCATTTTTCGCCGCCGCCCGGACCCGCCGGCGTGCTGGCGGCGCAGATGATGGCCATGCTGGTCGAAGACGGAAAATGGGAGCGCGCGGCGCCCGACGCACGGGTGCATCTGATGGCGGAGGTCACCGGGCGGGCGTTCGCCAACCGCGACCGCTGGCAGAACGTCGACGGCACTTCGACCGTCAGTGCGGATTCGCTGGTCGCCAGGGAGACCATCACGCGGCTGCTCGCCGGATACCAACCCGATCGTCACGCGCCGTGGGCGGCGGCGGGTCAGGCGCCCGGCGAAAACCCGGACAACCCATACGGCACCGGCTTCGTCGCCGTCGATCGCGATGGATCGGCGGTTGCTTGTACGCTGACCTTGAACAACCTGTTCGGCGCCGGCCGGGTCGCCGACGGCATGGGCATCATTCTCGCCGCCTTGCCGGCTCCCCGCGGCCGCGGCCCGGATTCGCTGGCGCCGATGCTGCTGATCAACAACCTCCACAACGTGTTTTACATGGCGGCCGCGGCGTCCGGCGGCACCGCGGCGCCGAGCGCGCTCGTCAACGTTGTCACGCGCACGTTGTTGGGCAAGCAGGATGAAACGCTGGCAATGGCCGTCGCTGCCAGCCGCATCCACAACGACGGCCTGACCGATCGGACATTCTACGAACGCGGCTTGGACGCCTCGCTCGCCCAAGGCCTGGCGAACAAGGGCCACCGCGCCGGCGAAACGACACGGATCGGCCTGGTCAACGCGATCTTTTGCTATTCCGGCATTCCGACCCGCGACGCGTTGATCTGCTCGATGACGAGCGATCCGCGCGGTTTCGGCCTTGCCGCGGGCAGCGAATGACCAGGTGACGGCGCCCCGGTACCATGGTCCTCAAGGTCGCCAAACGCGGATCCATCCCGCCCTTCATCGTCATGGACGTGATGCGCGCCGCCAACGAACGCGAGGCAGGCGGCGAAGGCGTGCTGCATCTCGAGGTCGGGCAGCCCGGCACCGGCGCGCCGAAGGCGGTGCTGGAGGCGGCGCGGGCGGCGCTGTTCGACGACCGCATCGGCTACACCGAGGCGACCGGGCTGCCGGCGCTCAGGCGCCGCATCGCCGACCATTACCGGGAGACCTACGCCGTCGCCGTCGACCCGGATCGGGTGGTGGCGACGACCGGGTCGTCGGGGGGATTCGTGCTGTCGTTCCTCGCCGCCTTCGACGCCGGCGACCGGGTGGCGCTGGCCAGCCCGGGCTATCCCGCCTATCGCAACATCCTGGGCGCGGTCGGCGTCGAAGTCGTCGACCTGCAGACCGGTCCGGACACCAATTTCCAGCCGACGCCGGAGCTGCTGGAACGGGCGAACGGACAGTCGGCGCGCGGCATCGACGGCCTGATCATCGCCAGTCCGTCGAATCCGACGGGAACCATGATCCACGCCGGCGAACTCAAGGCCATCGTCGATTACTGCGAGGATCGTGGCATCCGCCTGATCTCGGACGAGATCTACCACGGCATCACCTATGGGGAACGGGCGACCACCGTGCTGGCGCATACGGCCAACGCGATCGTCGTCAACAGCTTCTCGAAGTATTTTTCGATGACCGGCTGGCGCATCGGCTGGATGGTGGTGCCGCGGGACCTCGGCCGCTCCGTCGAGTGCCTGGCGCAGAACCTCTTCATCTCTCCGCCCACCTTGTCGCAGTTCGCGGCCCTCAAGGTATTCGACTGTCGCGACGAGCTGGATGCCAACGTCGTGCGCTACGCCGACAATCGGGCGCTGCTGCTGGAACAACTGCCGAAGGCCGGGTTCGGCAAGCTGGCGCCGGCCGACGGCGCCTTCTACATCTACGCCGACGTCGCCCACATGACCAACGACAGTCAGGAATTCTGCCAGCGGATGCTTGCCGAGACCGGAGTGGCGGCGACGCCCGGAATCGATTTCGATCCCGGGCGCGGCAGCCGTTTCATGCGGTTCTGCTTCGCCGGCGAACACGCCGCGATCGCCGAAGCGGCGGAGCGGTTGCGCCGCTGGCGCCGCTGACCGCCGTCGACTACTCGGTGATGCGGCTCCACCAACCCTTGCGCGTCGACGGTTTTTCCGGCTCCTGAGCCGGGCTGGCGTCGCCGCCGACGTCGACGACCGCGGTCTTCGCGGTCGGGCCGGCCGCCGCCGGCCGCTCCTGTTTGGGTGCGGGCACCGGCTGCGAAGCCCGGCCGGCGCCGTGATCGGGGACCTTCGCCGGCGATGCCACCGGGGGACTCGACGGGGAAGCCGACTGGGGAGCCGCCGGGAGAGGCGCAGGAGACTGCGCGGCCACATCGGCCGGCCGCGGCGGCCGTTCGGGGAACATCGCCGGGGCGGGCTGAGTTGCGCCCGGACGCTGGCCGCCGCCGCGACCGCGCCGCCGCCGGCCCCGTCGTCTCGAGGAGGGGCGATTGCCGGCGTCGGGCAGCGCGATGACCACGCCGCTATCACCAGCGGGCGGCGCCAGCGGGGCCGGCGGTTCGGGCGGATTCAAAAGCGCCGCGTCCTGGGGACCGCCGGCGCCGGGCTGGGCGCTGGCGGCGGCTGGCGGCCGCGGGAACGCTTCGCCGTGACGGTGATCGCCGTCGCGGCGACGGCGTCGGCCGCCGCGTCGGCCGCGGCGCCGCCGCTTGCCGCGCGGCGCCGACCCGTCGTCGGCGGGACGCGGCGCGACGTTCGCCGGCGCAACCGGCGTGTCGGCTTGGACGGGCTGATCCATGTCGCCGACCGGACCGCCGGCGGCTTCGGGGCCGGCCACTGCCGACTCGGGCGATTCGTGTGGGACGTCGCGGTGGACGTCGTGGCGGACGTCGCCGCCGTCCTCGCCGTGCCGCCGCCGGCCGCGGCGACGCCGGCGCCGGCCGCCGTCTTCGCGGGCGCCTTCGCGCGGTGCCGATCCGGCTTCGGCGACGACCACCGGACGGCCGTCCTCGCCGATGCGGTCGAGCCGGAAGTTGGGCGGGATCAGGCTGTCGTCGCTTTCCAGGCGCACCGACATCTTGAATTTTTCCTCGATGCGGGAGATCGCGGAACGCTTGTTGTTGAGGATGTAAAGCGCCACCGGCGTCGGGATTTGGGCGGTGACCCGACGCGAGCGGTGCTGCATGCCCTCTTCCTCGATGGCGCGCAGGAGATGCAGCGCCGCCGACTCCTTCGAGCGGCGGATGCCGGAGCCTTCGCAATACGGGCACGGCTCGGAGCTGGTCTCGATCAGGCTCGGACGCATGCGCTGCCGCGACAGCTCCAACAGGCCGAACGGGCTGATGCGGCCGATTTGGATGCGCGCCCGGTCGGAGCGCATGACGTCCTTCAGGCGGCGCTCGACCTTCACCTGGTTGCGGTGGTCCTCCATGTCGATGAAGTCGATGACGATCAGGCCCGCCAGGTCGCGAAGCTTCAGCTGCAGGGCGATCTCCTCGGCGGCCTCGAGATTGGTCTTTAGCGCCGTCTCCTCGATGTTGCGGCCGCGGGTGGCGCGCCCCGAGTTGACGTCGATGGCGACCAGCGCCTCGGTTGGGCTGAGGACGATGTAGCCGCCGGACCTGAGCTGCACCTTGGGCGAGTGCATGCTGTCGAGCTGGTGCTCCATGCTGTAGTGTTGGAACAGGTGCTTGTCGCCCTCCTCGAACTGCTGCACCCGCTTGGTATGGCTGGGGATCAGCAGCTTCATGAAATCCTTGGCGGCGCGATAGGCCTCGTCGCCGTCGATGACGATTTCCTGGATGTCCTTGGTATAAAGGTCGCGGATCGAACGCTTGATCAGGTCGCCTTCCTCGTGCACCAGGCACGGCGCCATCGATTCCAGCGTCACGTCGCGGACCTTGCTCCACAGCCGCATCAGGTATTCGTAGTCGCGCTTGATCTCGGCCTTCGAGCGCTTCTCGCCGGCGGTGCGGACGATCACCGCCATGCCCTCGGGAATGCCGAAATCGGACAGGATCGACTTCAGCCGCTTGCGGTCGCCGCCGCTGCTGATTTTTCGGGAAATGCCGCCGCCGCGCGCCGTGTTCGGCATCAGCACGCAATAGCGCCCGGCCAGCGACAGATAGGTCGTCAACGCCGCGCCCTTGGTGCCGCGTTCCTCCTTGACCACCTGCACCAGCAGGATCTGCCGGCGCTTGATCACTTCCTGGATCTTGTAGCGGCGGCGCAGCGCCATCGGCCGCCGCGCGGCGACTTCCTCGTAGATGTCGCCGCCGAGCGTCTCGACCGCGGCCGGCTCGGCGCCGGCGGTCTCCTCGCGCGGCTGGTTGGGGTCGTGCTCCGGGTGCGGCGCCACCTTCTGCTCGGCGATCAGCGCCTCCCGGTCGGCGACCGGAATCTGATAATAGTCGGGATGGATTTCGTTGAACGCCAGGAAGCCGTGGCGGTTGCCGCCGTAGTCGACGAACGCCGCCTGCAGCGACGGCTCGACACGCGTCACCTTGGCGAGATAGATGTTGCCTTTAAGCTGCCGACGGGACTGGACCTCGACGTCGAAGTCTTCGAGGTGATTTCCGGCGACGATCGCGACCCGGGTCTCTTCCGGGTGCGACGCGTCGATGAGCATTCTCTTGGTTGTCATTGACTGCAAAACTCCAATGCACGGCCCGCCCGGGCTCCGTCCTCCGGGGACGACAGCCAACCGGGGTGGGGGTGCGTGTTCTAGGATGGCCGGCGGCGCCTGCGAACAAATCCGCGACCGCCGTCGACGTGGGCGGCCGGTGGCTGGTTCGCGCTGCTCTATCCGGCATGGGAAAATAGACCATATCTAAGAGGGGAATCCCTCGCGTTTTCCGCATATAAGCCCGAAACCCTCCTCCCGCAAGCGAGAACCCTCCGGGACCGTCGTTCGGACTCAACTCGGCGTCGCGTTGCGGCCGGCCGCCGGTCCTTGACACGGGGGTCGCCGGACCAAATCGGCATCGCCGCCAGGCGCGACTCTGTTAACATAAAGGTAGGCAATTGGCTCGACAATCGCCTTCCATCGCCCGATCGCCGTCGCGGTCGCGCCGGCGCGGGAAACGGGGGCTTTGGCGCGAATTCGATTGCAGATCATTACCCCTTGTAATAAATCATATATTTGGGGACCGGGTTGTGAGTTCGCACCATATGTGGGGTGTTCATCGGATGCAGCGTTGGTTGGCGGCGGCGTTGGCGGTGGTGCTGGCGCTGACCCTGGCGCGGCCGGGCGCGGCGGCGGACTCGGTGGTCACCGATATCCGCGTCGGCGTCCACGCCGCGGCCACCCGGATCGTGCTGACGGTCACCAAACAGGTGCCGTTCACCGCCTTCACGCTGGCCGAGCCCAACCGCGTCGTCATCGATCTGCCGGAAGTCGGCTGGCAGTTGCCGCCCGAGCCGCTGCCCGCTGCCGCCGGCGTGTTCGAGAAGCTGCGGTACGGCCTGTTCAAGCCCGGAAATTCGCGGATCGTCTTCGACATCCACACACCGGCCACCATCACCCAGGCGTTCATGCTTGAGCCGCAAAGCGGCCATCCGTATCGCCTGGTGGTCGATCTGACTTCGGCCACCCGGCAGGAGTTCCTGCGCAGCGTCGGCGGCCAGCCGATCCGCGTCGCCGGCCCGCAGGCGAAGCCGGCGGGCGAGCGGCCGGGCCTGGCACCGCCGCCGACCACGACGGTCGCCAACAGCGGCGCCGCCGGCGCGGCGGCCGCGCCGTCGCCTGCGGCACCGACGGCCGGCTCCCAGGACCAGGCGTCGCCGTTCCGTCTGGCGCCGCGCAAGCCGGAGCCGAAGCACCGCAACGGCCCGCACGTCATCGTCATCGATCCGGGGCACGGCGGCGTCGATCCCGGCACCGTCGGCATATCCGGCACCTACGAGAAGCACGTGACGCTGGCGATGGCCCGCGACTTGAAGAAGCAGCTGGAAGCCACCGGCCGTTTCAAGGTGGTGCTGACCCGCGACCGGGACGTCTTCATCCGATTGCGCGACCGGGTGCAGCTCGCCCGCGACGCCAAGGCGGAGCTGTTCATCTCGATCCACGCCGACACGGTCAAGAACAAGGCGATCCGGGGGCCGGCGGTGTATACGCTGTCGGAGAAGGCGTCCGACATGGAAGCCGCGGAACTGGCGGACAAGGAGAACAAGGCCGATCTGATCGCCGGCATCGACCTCAGCCATGAAACGCCGGAAGTGACGAATATCCTGATCGACCTGGCGCAGCGCGAGTCGATGAACGAATCGGCGCGCTTCGCGGCGGCGTTGATCGCCCAGCTGAAGGCGACCACGACCGTGCTCAGGAACACCCATCGGTTCGCCGGCTTCGCCGTGCTGAAGGCTCCCGACGTGCCGTCGGTGCTGCTGGAACTGGGGTTCCTGTCCAATCCCACCGACGAGAAGTCGCTGCGGTCGCGCCACTACCGCGTCCAGCTGGCGACCGCCGTCGCCAAGGCGTTGGAAGCCCATTTCATGCGCGTCGAAGAGGCGACGCGGAAGTAGAAGGCCATACCGTCGCCATAATTTGATGGTGATGTCGATCAAGGCGTTGCGGCGCATGTGGCAATATGGCGGCCGGTCCGGTTGCCCGATTGAAGCGTCGAACCCGTGCCTGGGACAATGCGTGGACGCGATCTTGATATCCGATGCTTAGAGCGTTTCTGACCGTTCTCGGGGTGCTGTTGATGGTCGCCATCGTCGGCACCGGCGGCGTGCTGTTCGTTTTCTACACCTACGGCAGCGATCTTCCGGAGTATCGCCAGCTCGCCGGCTACGAGCCGCCGGTGATGACCCGCGTCTACGGCGGCGACGGACGCCTGCTCGCCGAGTACGCGGTCGAGAAGCGCGTGTTCGTGCCGATCAAGGCGCTGCCGCGGCGGGTGGTGGAGGCGTTCCTGGCGGCCGAGGACAAGAACTTCTACACCCATCCGGGTGTCGATCTCCTCAGCGTCGTCCGCGCCGCGCTCACCAACGTCAGGAACCTGGGAAGCTCCAAGCGGCCCGTCGGCGCCTCGACCATCACCCAGCAGGTCGCCAAGAACTTCCTGCTGACCAACGAGATATCGTGGAAGCGCAAGATCCAGGAGGCGATCCTGGCGTTCCGCATCGAACGGGCGCTGAGCAAGGACCGCATCCTCGAGCTCTACATGAATGAAATCTACCTCGGCTTCGGCTCGTACGGCGTGGCGGCGGCGTCGCTCAACTACTTCGACAAGCCCCTGAACGAACTGACCGTCGCCGAGGCGGCGTTCCTGGCGGCGCTGCCCAAGGCGCCCAACAATTACAACCCGGTCAACAATCCCGAAGCCGCCAAGTCGCGCCGCGACTGGGTGATCGGGCGGATGCAGGCCGAAGGCATCATCGCCGCCGAGCAGGCCGATCAGGCGCAGCGGGCGCCGCTGACGGTGCGTCAGCGCTCGGCAACCGAATACACCACCGCCAAATACTTCGCCGAAGAGGTGCGCCGCGACCTGGTCAAGCGCTACGGCGACGAAACGCTCTACAAGGGCGGTCTGCTGGTGCGGACGACCATCGACCCGCAGCTGCAGGCGATCGCCGACCGCGAATTGCGGCGCGGGCTCGAAGCCTATGACCGGCGTCACGGATGGCGCGGACCGATCGCGCGGCTGGCCGACGGCACCCGTCTCGACCTCGCCGCCGAGTGGCAGCGCGAGCTTGCCAAGATCGCACCGCCGGCCGGACTCGGGGCGCGCACGCTGGCCGTCGTCGTCGGCGTCGACGCCGGCGGCGCCGTGATCGGCTTGGGCGACGGGGCCAAGGGGCGAATCCCGCTCTCCGAGCTGGGGTGGGCGCGGCGCGCGGAAGGCGGCCAGCGGCGCGGCCCGAAGGTGAACAAGGCCGCCGACGTGTTGGCGTTCGGCGACGTGATCGCCGTCGAGCCGATCGCGGCGGGCGCCGAAGGCCACTCGACGAGCGAGCGCACCTTCAGCCTCCATCAGATCCCGAACATCGACGGCGCGCTGGTCGCCCTCGACCCGCATACCGGGCGGGTGCTGGCGATGAGCGGCGGCTACTCGTTCGCACGCAGCGAGTTCAACCGCGTCACCCAGGCCGCCCGGCAGCCGGGATCGGCGTTCAAGCCGTTCGTGTACCTCGCCGCCATCGAAGGCGGATATACTCCGGCGACGCTGATCCTCGACGCGCCGTTCGTCATTGACCAGGGGCCGGGGCTGCCGAAATGGCGCCCGGCCAACTACACCAACAAGTTCTACGGCCCGTCGACGATGCGGCTCGGACTCGAGAAATCGCGCAACCTGATGACGGTGCGCCTGGCGCAGACAGTCGGCATGGACAAGGTGGCAAGCGTCGCCGAGCGCTTCGGCGTCGTCGAGAAGCTGCCGGAGGCGCTGTCGATGGCGCTCGGGTCGAGCGAAACGACGTTGCTCAGGCTGACCACCGCCTACGCGATGCTGGTTAACGGCGGCAAGCAGATCACGCCGACCCTGATCGACCGCATCCAGGACCGCCACGGCGCCACCATCTTCCGCCACGACCGGCGGCCGTGCGCGAACTGCCGGGCGACCGCGTGGACCGGTCAGCCGGTGCCGCAGGTGCCGGACAACCGCAAGGCGCTCACCGACCCGGGCAGCGCCTATCAGGTGGTCAACATGATGCGCGGCGTCATCGAGCGCGGCACCGGCAAGCGCATCCAGGCGGTCGGCAAGCCGCTGGCCGGCAAGACCGGCACCACGAATGAAGAGAAGGACACCTGGTTCCTTGGCTTCACGCCGGACCTCGCGGTCGGCGTGTTCATCGGCTTCGACGAGCCGAAGCCGCTGGGACGCGATGAAACCGGCTCGTCGGTGTCGGCGCCGGTTTTCCGCGATTTCATGGCGGCGGCGCTCAAGGACAAGCCGGCAATTCCGTTCCGCATACCGCCGAACATCCGGCTGGTGCGCGTCAACGCCACCACCGGCGAGCTGGCCAGGCCCGGCGACTCCGACATCATCCTCGAAGCGTTCAAGCCGGGCACCGTGCCGACGGGCCGTTCGGCGGTGCTGGAGGGCCAGAGCTGGGCCGCCGGCGGCGAGGGGCCGGCGCCCGCCACGGGGACCGGCGGACTCTATTGAAAGCTCCGGCGGTCGAGCCTGCCTCCGGCGCTTGATTTTCCGATCGGCGCCTTGCCCCGAAGCGGGAACCCGGTTAAAAACCGGCGTCGTCGGGCGCGGAGCAACGGCATCGCCATGCGTGCGGAAATCGAAAATCTGGTGGCCGAGATCAAGCAGTCGCTGGACCTGCTGAGGAGGCATCTTTGACTATGATGCCGCCCGCCGCCGCCTGGCCGAGCTGAACGCCAAGGCCGAGGACCCCAAGTTCTGGAACGATACGGCGGGAGCCCAGGCGGTGATGCGCGAGCGCAACCGCCTGGAGCAGCGGCTCGCCAATATCGACGACTTCGAGCGGCGGCTTTCGGACGGCATCGAGCTCCTTGAGCTCGCCGAGGCCGAGGGCGACGCCACGGTCGCCGGCGAGGCCGAGGCGACGCTGAGGCAACTGCACGCCGAAGCGATCATCGCCGAGAAGGAAACCCTGCTGTCCGGCGAGGCCGACGCCAACGACTGTTACCTCGAGGTGCACGCCGGCGCCGGCGGCACCGAGGCCCAGGATTGGGCGGAGATGCTGCAGCGCATGTACGCCCGCTGGGCGGAGGCGCACGGCTACAAGGTGCAGTGGCTGGAAGAGAGCGCCGGCGAGGAAGCCGGCATCAAGTCGACGACGCTGAAGGTCATCGGCCGCAACGCGTACGGATGGCTGAAGACCGAAAGCGGCGTCCACCGGCTGGTCCGCATCTCGCCCTACGATTCGTCGTCCCGCCGCCACACCAGCTTCGCCTCGGTGTGGGCATATCCGGTGATCGACGAGGAGATCGAGGTCGAGATCAACGACAAGGACCTGCGCGTCGATACCTACCGCGCGTCCGGCGCCGGCGGCCAGCACGTCAACAAGACCGACAGCGCCATCCGCATCACGCATATGCCGTCGGGCATCGTCGTGCAATGCCAGAACGACCGCTCGCAGCACAAGAACCGGGCCACCGCCTTCAACATGCTGAAGGCGCGGCTCTACGAGCTCGAGCTGCAGAAGCGCGAGGCCGCGACCCAGGCCGAGCACGACGCCAAAACCGAGATCGGCTGGGGGCACCAGATCCGGTCCTACGTCCTGCAGCCGTATCAGATGGTCAAGGACCTGCGCACCGACGTCCAGACCTCCAACACCCAGGCGGTGCTCGACGGCGACCTCGACGATTTCATGGCGGCGGCCCTGGCGGCGCGGGTCAAGGACAGTTCCGCCGCCGAGCCGCAAACCCACTAGCCGTTCGCGGCCCCAGGGTGGCCGCCGTTATTGCAGCACGAACTCCTTGAACAGGATCGACTGGATCTGCGCCGGCTGGATGGCGTTGTTGATGACGTTGGTGAGACCGGCCCTGAGCTTGTCGGTGCCGGCCTTGCCGACCATCTCCTGGCGTTCCTGGTCGCGCAGATAGGTGCGGATCGAATCGACGACCCGCAGCTCGGACCCCTGCAGGCGCGGCAAATCGGTGCTGTTGATCTGGATGACGATGGTGGTGCGGATCAGCGGTGCCGAGCACTTTCCGGTCTTCAGGTCGGCCTTGATCTGCGGCAACTGGTGGGTCACCGGCGTGCCGAGGTCGATGGTCGCCACCTTCGATCCGGCCTTCCTGCCGAGCAGGGGATCGAGCAGCCCGGTGAAATACGCGGCGGCGGCGCCGCCGGCGATCACCACCACGGCGACGGCGACGATGGCGATCAGCTTGACCATGCCGCCGCCCGTGCCGCCGCCCTTGCCGCCGTCCCCGTCGCCGCCGGCGTGCTTGTCGTCTTCAGGCTGGTCGCTCATTCGATCCTCCCATTGTGTTCGCGGCGATACGTCGCGGCCGCCGGCGGCGACCCGGTCAGGTTACGCAGTTTTGCGGTTCCCGCAATGGCCGTCGGCCGGGCGCTCACAACGCCTTGACCGCGTCGAGCACGTCGTCGACATGGCCCTTGACCTTGACCTTGCGCCAGGCCTTGCGGACGACGCCTTGGTCGTCGATCAGGAACGTCGCCCGGTCGATGCCCATATATTCGCGCCCGTAGAGCTTCTTCTTCACCCACACGCCATAGGCCCGGCACAGCGTGCCCTCGGCGTCGGAGACGAGCGCGAACGGCAGCTTGTGCTTGGCCTTGAAGCCGTCGTGGCGCTTGACGCTGTCCTTGGAGACGCCGACCACCACGGCGCCGGCCTTCTGGAAGTCCCTGATGCGGTCGCGGAAGGCTTGCGCCTCCATGGTGCAGCCGGGGGTGTCGTCCTTGGGGTAGAAGTAGAGGACCAGCTTGCTGCCCCTGCAGTCCTTCAGCTTGAGCGTGCCGTCGCCGTCGGTCGGCAGGTCGAAATTCGGGGCCTTGTCCCCGGCTGCGATGGTCATCGGGGCCTCCTGTCGGTTGCCGCTGTCACGTGTTCGGGGCGGCCGGCTGCGGCGCCGCCGCCGGCTCTTCGATCATGGTCCGGAAAACCCCGTAGACCCGATCCGCGGTGTCGCGGATTTTCCTCTCCAGCGCGGCGAAGTCGGCGACGCCGCCGCAGCGCACCAGGTCCTCTTTCAGCGCCTGCGAGATTTCGTCCTCGCGGTCGCGGGTGAGCTCGCCCTCGATGGTGAGCGCCAGCAGGCCCTGCAGCCCCTGCCACAGGTCCCAGGCGCCGATCAGGCGTTCGCCGGTCGCCGCATCCAGCAGCTTCGCCGCCACCAGGGCGTCGAGGGTACCGCGGGTGTCGTGGCCGAGGATCCGCGGCTGGCCGTGGGCGTGCTTCAACGTCAGATACTGGGCGATGAACTCGATGTCGACGACGCCGCCGCGCAGGTGCTTCAGCGCCCAAACGCTGTCGCTGCGGCGCTCGGCGTCGAGCCGCGCGCGCATGTCGGCGACGTCGCGCAGCAGGGCGTCCGGATCGCGCGGCGCCGTCAGCGCATGGCGGATGACGTCGACGATCCGCTCGCAGAGATCGGGCGGCCCGATCAACGGCCGCGCCCGCGTCAATGCCATCCGCTCCCAGGTCCACGCCGTCTCGGCGTGGTATTGCCGGAAGGCGTCGAGGGAGGAGGCGATCGGTCCCTTGGTGCCCGACGGCCGGAGGCGCATGTCGACCTCGTAGAGTTGACCTTCGGCGGTCGGCGCGGTGATGGCGTTGATCAGGCGCTGGCTGAGGCGCGCGAAGTAATGTTGTGCGTCGAGGGGCCGCTTGCCGTCGGAGGTCCCGGCGATGTCGCCGCCAGGAAGGTCGTAAATGAAGATCAGGTCGAGGTCGGAGGCCGCCGTCATCTCGCGGCTGCCCAGCTTGCCGAGGGCGACCACCGCCATGCGGGCGCCGGCGACCCGGCCGTGGCCGCGGGCGAAATCCTCCTCGACCACCGGATAGAGTCCGGCGAGCGCCGCCTCGGCGATGCGGCTGAACGCCTTGCCGGCGTCGCCTGGCGCGACCAGGCCGCGCAAGCACTGCACGCCGACCTGAAAGCGGCGGTCGTTGTTCCAGCGCCGGCTGGCGTCGAGCGCCTGCTCGAAATGCTCGCGCTCGGAGAGCATGGCCTCGAGTTCCGCGAGCAAGGCGGAAGACTCCGGAATCGGGTCGAGGAAGTCCGCCGTCAGCACGCTGTCGAGGATTGCCGGCCGCCGGCTCAGATGCAGCGCCAGGCGCGGCGCCTTGCCGACGATCTCGGCGACCAGCCCGAGCAGCTTCGGATGCGAGTGGAACATCGAGAACACCTGCACGCCGGCCGGCAGCCCGGCCAGGAACTCGTCGAAGCGGGCGAAGGCGACATCGGGCGCCGGCGTGTCGCCGAACGCCTTCAACAGTACCGGCATCAGTTCGGTCAGGATCTCCCGCGCCCGGGTGCTGCGGGTCGCCCGGTAGCGGCCGTGGTGCCAGCCGCGCACGGCCGCGTCCACCCGCTCCGGATCGCCGTAGCCGAGCGCCTTCAGCGTCGCGAGCGTCTCGGGGTCCGCCTCGACGCCGGTGAACACCAGGCTGCCGGCGCCTGCCACGTCCTCGTCGGCGCCGAGCGACGGCGCGTGCTCGAACAGCCTGGCGTAATGGTCCTGCACCCGGGTGAGGTGCCGGGTCAGCTCGGCCGCGAACGCGTCGGCCCCGTCGTAGCCGAGGAAGATGGCGAGCTTCTGCAGGCCGGCGGCGTCGGCGGGCAGCTTCTGGGTCTGCTCGTCGTCGACCATCTGCAGCCGGTGCTCGACGCGGCGCAGGAACTCGTACGCCGCCATCAATTCGTCCACCGCCGGTTTCGTGCAGTGGCCGTTGGCGGCCAGCGCCGCCAGCGCCGCGCACGTCGAGGTTGTGCGCAGGTTGGGCTGGCGGCCGCCCCAGATCAGTTGCTGGGTCTGGGCGAAGAACTCGATCTCGCGGATGCCGCCGCGGCCGATCTTGATGTTGTGGCCGGCCACCGCGATCCGGGCGCCGCCCTTGTGGACGTGGATCTGGCGCTTGATCGAATGGATATCCTGGATGGCGGCGAAATCCAGGTTCTTCCGCCACACGTAGGGCGTCAGCCGCTTCAGAAACGCCGCCCCGGCGTCGCGGTCGCCGGCGACAACGCGGGCCTTGATCATCGCCGCCCGCTCCCAGTTCTGGCCGAGGCTCTCGTAATAGGTCTCGGCCGCCAGCACGGACAGCGCGATCGGCGTCACGCCGGGATCGGGCCGGAGCCGGAGATCGGTGCGGAACACGTAACCGTCGACCGTGCGTTGCTCGAGCAAGCGCACCAGGTTTCGGGTCAGGCGGACGAAATGCGGCTGCAGGCCTTCCGCATCCGCGGTGTCGATCCGGTCGGGGTCGTAGAGGACGATCAGGTCGATGTCGCTCGAATAGTTGAGCTCGCCGCCGCCGAGCTTGCCCATGGCGATGACGATCAGACCGGACTCACGTTCCGGGTCGTCCGACCATTTCAACTTGAATGCGCCGCGCCCGGCGGCCTCGCGCAGCACGTGCCGGGCGGCCACCGACAGCGCCCGCTCGGCGAACTCGGTCAGGGCGCCGGTGACTTCGGCGAGCGACCACGCGCCCGCGATGTCGGCCAGCGCCACCGTCAACGCCACCCGCCGCCGCGCGACGCGCAACAAGCGCGCCAGGCTGTCGTCGCCCATCGGTTGTCGCCCGGCGCCTAGCATCTCGGCGGCGATGCGATCGAACGTGGCGCGCGGGCCGGCGTCGAGCAGGCCGCGGGTGAAATTCGGCTCCGCCACGATGACCGAGGTCAGGAACGGACTGTTGCCGAAAACCGATTCCAGCACGCGGCGCCCGAGGGGATCATCGGCGGCGCGCTCGGCGAATTGCAGGAGATCGCGCGAGGCGTCCGACGATCGGGCGGCCTCGCCGGCGGCCTCGATCCACTGCTCGAAACCGCGCGCCGCCAACTCCTTGGAAGCCGCCGCCGGCAACGCGCATTTACTGTTTAGGAACCCGAAATGATGCATAATATGCGGCTCCGAACAGCCGCAGACTGCGGGAACCGGCAAGTTCGGTCAAGCCGCCGCGGCGAAAAGGGAAAACCGTTGATCAGGCGCACGTTCCGGGGAATCTTGCAGCTGCTCGGAGGCCTCGCAGCCGGCCTCGCCATCATCGCGATGCTGGCGGCGTGGCAGCTGTCGTCCGGACCGATTTCGCTGGCGTTCCTGTCGCCCTACATCGAGAACGCGGTCAACGCCGGCCACAAGAGCTTTCGGCTGAGTCTGGATGACACCATCCTCACCTGGGCCGGCTGGCAGCGCACCCTCGACATCCGGGTGATCAACGTCAAGGCGCTGAGGCCCGACGACTCGCTGATCGGCAGCGTGCCCGAGGTGTCGTTCTCGCTCAGCGGCAGGGCGCTGCTCCGCGGCCTGATCGCGCCGAGCAGCATCGAGCTGTTCGGTCCGCGCCTGCGCATCCGGCGCGGGATCGACGGCACATTCGACATCGGCTTCCAGGAGACCGAAGGCCAATCGGGCGAGATCGGGCGCCGCCTCATCGGCCAGTTGCTGGCGGTTGCCGACCCGGCCAACCCGATGAGCTACCTCAATCGCGTCGAGGTGGTCAGCGCCGAGGTGGTGCTCGAGGACCGGCAACTGGGCAAGTCGTGGGTCGCGCCGGCCACCGACGTCAGCCTGCGCCGCGACGCGCTCGGCCTGAAGGGAGCGGCGAAGCTCGAACTCGACGTCGACCGCCGACGCACCGAGATCGCCGTTTCCGGCCATTACGTCGCCGCGCAACAGCGCTTCGACCTGATCGTCGACTTCCACGACATTTCGCCGGCCGCCTTTTCGTCGATGTATTACGAGCTGGGGCCGCTCAGGGCGCTCGCCCTGCCGCTCGAGGGAACGGTCACGGTCAGCGTCGCCACCGACGGCAGGGTGGCGGCGGCAGGGTTCAACCTGAAGGGCGGCAAAGGCTCGCTCGAACTGCCGCGACCGCTGGCGCAGACGCTGGCCATCGAAAGCGTCGTCCTCAAGGGGCACTACGAGGGAGAAAAGAACCTCATCGAAGTCGACGATCTGACCGTCGGCCTCGGCCCGCAAGGAAAAATCCGGCTGCCCGGGCGGACCGGCCATGACATGCCGCTGGCGTTTTTCAGCGCCAAGGGCCGCTACGCCGGCGACGCGCGCCGCCTCGAGGTGACGCAGCTCAACGCGAACCTGCGCGGCCCGACGGCGGAGTTGACGCTATTCGTGGACGGCTTCTCGGGGAACCGGAACGCCGACAGCGATCGCGGCATGGCGATCGAGGTCGCCGGGGCGTTGCGCGACGTGCCGGTCGCCAGGCTGCGGCAGTATTGGCCCGCGACATGGGGCGCCGACGCGCACAATTGGGTGGTCAACCATCTTTCCGACGGCGTCCTGCATCAGGCGCGCGCCCAGGTCCGCCTGCGGTCCGACGACAAAGGCGGTTTCCGCGTGTCGTCGTTGGAAGGCGACATGGACGTCAGCGGCGTTTCCGTCGACTATCTGCCGCCGTTGCCGCCGGTCCGCGGCGCCGCCGCGCACATGAAATTCAACGAAAAGCGTTTCGATGTCTTCCTCGCCGAAGGCAAATCCCAGGGCTTGACGGTGCGCGAGGGCGTCCTGGTGTTCACCGGCCTCGACGAGATCGACCAGTACGCGGACATCACGCTCGCGGTCGACGGATCGTTCGGCGATCAGTTGGCGTACCTGGAACACGAGCCGCTGCGGTACGCCTCGGTGATCGAGATCGATCCCAAGTCGACCAAGGGGATGGCGCAAACCAAGCTCAAGTTCCGATTCATCCTGGAGAAGACCCTGACCGTCGATCAGGTCAAGGTTTCGGCCCAATCGAGGATTACCGGCGTGTCGGCCGCCAAGGCGGTGCTCGGACGCGACATCAGCGACGGCAAGCTCGACGTGCGCGTCGACAAGAAGGGCATGGACCTGACCGGCGCCGTCAACATCGGCCGCATCCCCGCGACCCTGGTATGGCGCGAGAATTTCGACGACAAGCGCAAGTTCCGCCGGCGTTACAGCGTCAAGGCCCGGGTCGCCGACACGCGGCATCTCGCGGACATCAATCCGAACCTGAGCACGTTCACCGAAAAATTCATCCGCGGCGCGCTCGACGCCGAGGTCGATTACACGGTCTTCAACGACAACCGCCGCCGCCTCGACATCAAGACCGACATCACCGGCGCCGAGTTGCTAGCCCCGGCGTTCGGCTGGAGCAAGAAATCCGGCGTCGCCGGCGCGGCGCGGATGGCGATGGAGTTCAAGGGCGAGCGGATCAGCTCCGTTCCCGGCTTCGCGGTCGCCGCCAGCGATCTCGATCTCCAGGGCCGCGCGCACTATGACGCCGCCACCGGCGATCTGCAGCGCATCGACTTCGACCGCGTGGTCTACGGCCGCACCGACATCAAGGGCGCGTTGATCGCCCGCGCCGACGGCGGCTGGGACGCCGGATTCCACGGACCCAGCTTCGACATGTCGTCGATGTGGAGCGACATCATCCGCGGCGGCTCCGAGGAGGGGAAGGGCGACTCGTTCCAGCTTCCGTACCTGACCCTGGCCGTCGAGCTCGACCGGGTGTGGATCGGCCCGAGCCGGAGCGTCAATCGCATTTCCGGCACGTTCGCCCACAAGGACGACCTGTGGCGAACGGTGCTGGTGAAGGGCGAGCTCGGCGCCAGCAAGCACTTCGAGTTGACCATCCGTCCGGACGCCGACGGCAACCGCAACCTGGTGATGACTTCGGACGATGCTGGCGAGACCCTGAAGCTGATGGACTATTTCGACAACATGACCGGCGGCCGCCTGCAGATCACCGGCAGATACAACGACTCGCTTCCCACCCACCCGTTGATCGGTCGACTGACGGCCGGCAACTACCGGGTCGCCAACGCGCCGGTGCTGACCCACGTGCTCAGCATCATGGCGCTGACCGGCATCTTAGAGGCCCTGCAGGGCAACGGGCTTGCCTTCGGCACCTTGGACGTGCCGTTCGTGCTCGGCGACGGCTGGCTGGAGATCAAGAACGCCAAGGCGACCGGCCCGTCGCTGGGGTTCACCGCGTCGGGCACGGTCTACACCCACGCCGACGTCATCGACATAAACGGCACCGTGGTGCCGGCCTACGCCATCAACAGCGCCCTCGGCAAGCTGCCGGTGATCGGCGACATCTTCACCGGCGGCCAGAAGGGCGGCGGCGTGTTCGCCGCCAACTATGCGATGAGCGGCCCGGCGGGCGACCCCAAGGTCACCGTCAATCCGCTGTCGGCGCTGACGCCGGGGATTTTCCGCAACGTCTTCGACATCTTCGGCCAGGCGGATTTCGGCATCCGCCCGGACGAAACCGGCATTCAGTAGGAATCGTATTCGCCGCCGCGGCCGCGCCGTCAGACGGCGCGTACCAGGGCGTGGCGCTTCTTTCCTGCCGACAATTTTATGGCGCCGCCGGCGCCGATGTCGGCGGCGGTGATGGTCCGGGTTTCGCTCAAGATCGGCGCGTCGTTCAGGCGCCCGCCGCCGCCCTTGATCAGACGCCGGGCGGCGGCATTGGATTGCGCCAGACCGGCCCTCTTGAACAGCTCGAACGCCGGGATGCCGGCCTCGAGCGCGGCGCGGGCCACCTCGACGGTCGGCAGCGCGGCGCCGCTGGTGCCCTCCTCGAAGGTCTGGCGCGCCGTTTCGGCCGCCGCCGCGGCCGCCTTGTCGCCGTGGCACAGCGCGGTGGCCCGGTTGGCCAGCACCTTCTTGGCGTCGTTGATGTCCTCGCCCGAGAGCGCCTCCAGGCGCGCGATCTCGGCCAGTGGCAGCTCGGTAAACAGGCGCAGGAAACGGCCGACGTCGGCGTCGTCGGTATTGCGCCAGTACTGCCAGTAGTCGTAGGCCGAAAGCATTTTGTCGTTGAGCCACACGGCGCCTTCGGCGGTCTTGCCCATCTTGGCGCCGGACGCGGTGGTCAGCAGCGGCGTCGTCATGCCGAACAACTGCAGGCCGTCGATGCGGCGGCCGAGCTCGACGCCGCCGACGATGTTGCCCCACTGGTCGGAGCCGCCCATCTGCAGCCGGCAGCGGTGGCGCCGCGCCAGCTCGAGGAAATCGTAGGCCTGCAGCACCATGTAGTTGAATTCGAGGAAGCTCAGCGGCTGCTCGCGCTCGAGCCGCAATTTGACGCTGTCGAAGCCGAGCATCCGGTTGACCGAGAAATGCCGGCCGTAGTCGCGCAGGAACGGGATGTAGGCGAGGCCGTCGAGCCAGTCGGCGTTGTCGGCCATAACGGCGTCGGTCGGCCCGTCGCCGAACTTCAGGAACCTGGCGAACACGTCGCGGATGCCGGCCATGTTGGAGCGGATGTCGGCGTCGCTGAGCAGCTTGCGGGTGTCGTCCTTGCCCGACGGGTCGCCGACCTTGGTGGTGCCGCCGCCCATCAGCACGATCGGCTTGTGCCCGGTCCGCTGCAGCAGCCTGAGCAGCATGATCGAAACCAGGCTGCCGGCGTGCAGGCTGGGGGCGGTGCAGTCGAAGCCGATGTAGGCGGTGATGGTGCCGCGGGCGGCCTCGGCGTCGAGGCCTTCGAGGTCGGTGCACTGATGGACGAAGCCGCGCCCGACCGCGGCGCCGATGAAGTCCGAGCGGTGATGGGTCATCGTTTACCTAACCTCACCATGGGCAAGGGTTTATGCTATCGGTATCGCCCATGCAATCCCGAGTTTGCCGGCGCCGCGGACGGAAAAGGACTCCCTGGTGGAAGCCAAAGACACGTTGACGGTCATCGGCCTGATGAGCGGCACGTCCATGGACGGCGTCGACGCCGCCATCATCAGGACCGACGGACAGGCGGTCTCCGGCTTCGGGCCGTTCCTGACGCTGCCGTACGACGAGGCGTTCGGCGGCCGGCTGAGGCGGATTCTCGGCAGCGACCCCGGGCGCAGCGACGACGCCCGGGCGGTCGCCCGCGAGCTGACCGCCCGCCACCGCGACGCCGTGGACCGGCTGCTGGCGGAAGGCAATTTCGCCGCCGGCGACATCGACGCCATCGGATTCCACGGCCATACCGTCCTGCACCAGCCCGACCGGGGCATCACCCGCCAGATCGGCGACGCGGCCTGGCTGGCCCGCGAGACCGGCATTCCGGTGGTCAGCGACTTCCGCTCCCGCGACGTCGCCGAGGGCGGCCAGGGCGCGCCGCTGGCGCCGCTCTACCACGCGGCGCTCGCCCGCGCTCTCGACAAGCCGCTGGCGGTGCTCAACGTCGGCGGCGTCGCCAACGTCACCTGGATCAGCCCCGACGGCGGCGTCGTCGCCTTCGACACCGGGCCCGGCAACGCGCTGATCGACGATTGGGTGCGCGCCCGCACCGGTCAGGCGATGGACGAGCACGGCCGCCTCGCCCGCGGCGGCAAGGTCGACGAGGACACGCTCGCCAAGCTCCTCGACCATCCCTATTTCATGGCGCCTTATCCGAAGTCCCTCGACCGCGACGGGTTCGCGTCGACCGCGGTCGCCGACCTGTCGCCGGCGGACGGCGCGGCGACGCTGACGGCGTTCACCGCCGCCGCCGTGGACAAGGCGGCGCATCTGCTGCCGGCGCCGCCGACGCGCTGGCTGGTCACCGGCGGCGGCCGCCGCAACCCGTCGCTGATGGCGGCGCTGCGAAGCCGGCTGCCGGCGCCGGTGGAGCCGGTGGAGCTGGTGGGCTGGCGGGGCGACGCGCTCGAGGCGCAGGCGTTCGCCTTCCTTGCCGTGCGGTCGCTCAAGGGTTTGCCGTTGAGCCTGCCGTCGACCACCGGGGTCAGGCGGCCGACCACCGGCGGCGTCCTCAACCGGCCGTGAAACGACGACGCCGCGTCAGGCGGCCTTGGTCAGCACCTTGTCGAGGTAGTCGTTGACGTGCTTGCTGACGTCGTCGATGTGGTCCTGGAAAAAATGATCGGACCCGGCGATGACGCGATAATCGATCTTGATGTTCTTCTGCTTCTGAAGCTTCTGTGCCAGCTTGTCGACGGACGCCTGCGGCACCACCTCATCCTTGTCGCCGTGCAGGATCATGCCCGACGCCGGGCACGGCGCCAGGAACGAGAAGTCGTGCATGCTGGCCGGCGGCGCCACCGAGATGAAGCCGCGGATTTCCGGCCGCCGCATCATCAGCTGCATGCCGACCCAGGCGCCGAACGAAAAGCCGGCGATCCAACACGCCGTGGTGTTCGGGTTCTGGGTCTGCATCCAGTCGAGCGCCGAGGCGGCGTCGCTCAGCTCGCCCTGGCCGTTGTCGAAGCGGCCCTGCGAGCGGCCGACGCCGCGGAAATTGAACCGCAACGTGGAAAAGCCGCGGCGCACGAAGGTCTGATAGAGGGCGTAGACGATCTTGTTGTTCATGGTGCCGCCGTACTGCGGGTGGGGGTGCAGCAGCAAGGCGACCGGCGAATTGGGTCTTTTGGCGTGGTGGTAACGGCCCTCCAGGCGTCCTTCCGGGCCGTTGAAGATCACTTCGGGCATCGTGGGTTCGACCAACCTAAGGCGTGTTGAACGACCTAAACCCGATATGTCATGTCGGGTATTCGGTCCTTTATTATTGCGACTTAAACGCAGTTAAAGGCCGCATACTTGACCGCATTACTCGGGCATCATATATTCAGGATCGGCGTTGGAGGCTTGTCCGAACCGGCGTTTCTATCACGGGCAAGGTCGATCCTGCAAAGCCAAATCAATACCTTACCCAATAACCATAGATAACGTGTGCACAATGATTTTCAAGAGGTTCCGGGAGGATATCGACAGCTACAAAGCGCGCGACCCGGCGGCGCGCAGCGCGCTCGAGATCGTGCTCTGCTACCCCGGCTTCCATGCGCTGTGGTTCTACCGGCTGTCGCGCTGGCTGTGGCGGCGCAAGCTGCGCCTCGTGGCGCGTTTCGTGTCGCACATCGGCAGGATGCTGACCGCCATCGAGATCCACCCGGGCGCGCAGATCGGGCGCCGATTCGTCATCGACCACGGCGCCGGCGTCGTCATCGGCGAAACGTCGGTGATCGGCGACGACGTCACGCTCTATCACGGCGTCACCCTCGGCGGCATCGCGCCGGCGGTCGATTCCGGCTCGCAGGTGGGCGTCAAGCGCCACCCGACGATCATGAACGGCGCCATCATCGGCTCCGGCGCCGCCGTGCTCGGGCCGGTCACCGTCGGCGAAGGCGCCCGGGTCGGCGCCAACTCGGTGGTCACCAAGGACGTGCCGCCGTCGGTGACGGCGGTCGGCATCCCGGCGCAGGTGGTGATGCCGCGCGACAAGCGGAAGGCGCGCGAGTTCCAGCCCTACGGCACGCCCGCCGACGGCTGCCCCGACCCGGTGCTGCAGACCATCGAAAGCCTGCGCCATCAGGTGGCCGCCCTGGTCGAGCGGGTCGAGGAACTGGAATCGAAACCCGACGCCGCCCAGCCGACGGCGCCGGCGAAGCGGGACCGCCAGGCGGTGTAGCGCGGGCTCGCCGCCGCGACCGGGGAATTGCCGGTCGGCGGTCCGGTCACGGGAACTGGCGCCTTCGATCTCACCGGGAAGGCCCAACCAACAGGAGGATCAACGGTGAAGCTCAGCACAAAAGGACGGTACGCCGTGATGGCGATGGTGGATATCGCGGCCAATTCCGACGGCAAGCCAATCGCTCTCGCCGATGTCGCCGAGCGGCAGGAAATTTCCCTTTCCTACCTGGAGCAGCTGTTCGGAAAATTACGCCGCGGCGGCTTGGTCAAGAGCGTCCGCGGCCCGGGCGGCGGCTATCTGCTCGCCCGCACCGCCGGCGAGACGCGGATCGCCGACATTATCCTTGCGGTCGACGAGCCGATCAAGGCGGTGCGCTGCACGCCCGGGTCGCCGGCCGGCTGCCGGATCAACAAGACCCGATGTTTGACCCATGACCTGTGGGAGGAGCTCGGCAACAAGATCTACTTGTACCTGAACTCCGTCTCGCTGGCCGACGTGGTCGAAAAACGGGTGCTCGGCACCAGCGGCGAGATTTACCGCCGCGACCACGGCAACACCATCGTCGCGGCCCAATAAGGCCGATCCGCCACGGCATCCACGGCAACTCCGCGAATGGGCATGAAACACGCTGTCTATTTGGATCACAACGCGACCACCGCGGTGCGCGCCACCGCGCAGCAGGCGATTGCGCGCGCGCTGGAGCTGACCGGCAACGCGTCCTCCGTGCACCGGTTCGGACGCGCCGTTCGCCGCCTGGTCGAGGATGCCCGCGACGCCGTCGCGGCGCTCGCCGGCGCCGAGCCCGCCGGCGTGGTGTTCACCAGCGGCGGCAGCGAGGCCAATGTCCTGGCGATCGGCGGCGCCGGCCGGGCGCGCATCGTCGCGTCGGCGGTCGAGCACCCTTCGGTGCTCAAGGCGGCGCCGGGAATCGAGCGGATTCCCGTCAACGACGACGGCGTGGTCGACATAGCGGCGCTGGACGCCATGCTGGCCGCCGACCACCGCCCGGCGCTGGTGTCGGTGATGGCCGCCAACAACGAGACCGGAGTCGTGCAGCCGGTGGCCGAGGCCGCCGCCGTCGCCCGCCGCCACGGCGCCCTGGTCCACTGCGACGCGGTGCAGGCGGCCGGCAAGGTCGAGCTCGACATCAAGGCCCTCGGCGTCGACATGGTTTCGCTGTCGGCGCACAAGATCGGCGGCGCCATGGGCTCGGGCGCGCTGGTGCTCGCCCATGATCTGCCGCTCGCCGCCATCGTCCGCGGCGGCGGCCAGGAACGCGGCCGCCGCGCCGGCACCGAGAACGTGCCCGGCATCGCCGGCTTCGGCGCCGCCGCCCGCGAGGCAATCGACGGCCTCGACGGCTTCGCCCGGCTGGCGCGCTGGCGCGACCGCATCGAGGCGAGCCTTCGCCGCCGCGCCGGCGTCCGCGTCTTCGGGTCGGGCGCACCCAGGCTCGCCAATACCAGTTGCCTGGCGATGCCGGGGGTGACGGCGGAGCATCAGGTGATCGCCCTCGACCTGGCGGGCGTGGCGGTCAGCGCCGGCTCCGCCTGTTCGTCGGGCAAGATCGAGCCCAGCCACGTGCTGCAGGCGATGGGGGTCGCGCCCGAGGTGGCGGCGACGGCCATTCGCGTCAGCCTCGGCTGGAACACCGCCGAGGACGACGTCGAGCGGTTCATCGCAGCCTGGACCGACATCCACCAGCGGGCGCGGTCGAAGACGATCGCGGCGGCGTGACGGCAAGGAGATGAGCGGAAAGATGAGCGGCAGGGAAAAGTCCGAGACGGGCCCGCGCAAGGGGCGGCCGATCTACCTGGATTACCAGGCGACGACGCCGACCGACCGGCGCGTGGTCGAGGCAATGCTGCCGTTCTTCGGCGAGAAGTTCGGCAACCCGCACTCGCGCAACCACTTCTACGGCTGGGAGGCCGAAGAGGCGGTCGAGAACGCGCGCGCCCAAGTGGCGGCGGTGATCGGTGCCTCGGCAAAGGAAATCGTCTTCACCTCCGGCGCCACCGAATCCAATAACCTGGCGCTGAAGGGGGTCGCGCGCTTCTATCGCGACCGCAAGGACCACATCGTCACCGTCGCCACCGAGCACAAATGCGTGCTCGAATCGTGCGCCCGCCTGGAAAAAGAGGGCTTCCGGGTCACCTACCTGCCGGTCATGGCGAACGGCCTGATCGATCTCGACCGCTTGCGCGACGCGATCACCGACCGCACCGCGGTCGTGTCGGTGATGGCCGTCAACAACGAAATCGGCGTCGTCCAGCCGGTGGCCGAGATCGGCGCCATCTGCCGCGAGGCCGGCGCATTCTTCCACAGCGACGGCGCCCAGGCGGTCGGCAAGATCGCGCTCGACGTCGAGGCGATGACCATCGACCTGATGAGCATATCCGGACACAAGCTCTACGGGCCGATGGGCATCGGCGTGCTCTACGTGCGGCGCCGGCCGCGGGTGCGGCTGGAGCCGTTGATCGACGGCGGCGGCCAGGAGCGTGGGCTGCGCTCGGGGACCCTGCCGGCGCCGTTGTGCGTCGGCATCGGCGAGGCGTGCGCCATCGCCGCCCGCGAGCTGGCGGCCGAATCGGCGCGGCTCCTCGACTTGCGGCAACGACTGCTCGACGGCATCACGTCGCGGCTCGCCGACGTCGTCGTCAACGGCGACCTCGAGCGCCGCGTCCCCGGCAACCTCAATCTCAGCTTCCCGGGCGTGCAGGCGGAGGAGCTGATGGTGGCGCTCAAGGACTTGGCGGTGTCCAGCGGCTCGGCCTGCACCTCGGCGTCGGTCGAGCCGTCGTACGTGCTCAAGGCCATCGGCCTCGCGGACGACCTGGCGCACGCGTCGCTGCGCATCGGATTGGGACGCTTCACCACCGCCGACGAGATCGATTTCGCCGCCGCCAAGATCGCCGAAGAGGTCGAACGGCTGCGCCGCGTCAATCCACGCCGCACGGACGCCGACGGCAAGGCCCGGGACGCGCGTCCCGCGGCGCCGGTGGCGTAAGCGCGACAGTCGAGGAGCGAAGTGCCATGGCACCCCCGGTGAACACCGTCGACCAGGTCAGGGACCTGACCGACAAGAAATACCAGTTCGGTTTCGTCACCGAGATCGAGTCCGATACCGCGCCCAAGGGCCTCAACGAGGACATCGTCCGCTTCATTTCGGCCAAGAAGAAGGAGCCGGAGTGGCTGCTGGCGTGGCGGCTCAAGGCCTATCGGCACTGGCTGACCATGGCGGAGCCGAAATGGTCGAAGGTCCGCCACCCGGCAATCGACTACCAGGACGCCTATTACTACTCGGCGCCGAAGTCGTCGGGCGACGGGCCGAAGACCCTCGACGAAATCGACCCGGAGCTGATCCGCACCTACGAGAAGCTCGGCATCCCGCTCCGGGAGCAGGAGCGGCTGGCCGGCGTCGCCGTCGACGCGGTGTTCGACAGCGTTTCCGTGGCGACCACCTTCAAGGCCAAGCTGGAGGAGGTCGGCGTCATCTTCTGCCCGATCTCGGAAGCGGTCGAGAAATGCCCAGACCTGGTGAAAAAGTACCTCGGCAGCGTCGTGCCCTACACCGACAACAAGCACGCGACGCTCAATTCGGCGGTGTTCACCGACGGCTCGTTCGTCTACATCCCGCCCGGCGTGCGTTGCCCGATGGAGCTCAGCACCTACTTCCGCATCAACGCCAAGAAGACCGGCCAGTTCGAACGCACGCTGATCATCGCCGACAAGGGCTCGTACGTCAGCTACCTCGAGGGCTGCACGGCGCCGATGCGCGACGAGAACCAGCTGCACGCCGCGGTCGTCGAGCTGATCGCCCTCGACGACGCCGAGATCAAGTACTCGACGGTGCAGAACTGGTACCCGGGCGACGAGAACGGCAAGGGCGGCATCTTCAACTTCGTCACCAAGCGCGGCGCCTGTCGTGGACGCAATTCCAAGATTTCGTGGACCCAGGTGGAGACCGGCTCGGCGATCACCTGGAAATACCCGAGCTGCATCCTGCAGGGCGACAACTCGGTCGGCGAGTTCTATTCCATCGCCGTCACCAACAACTTCCAGCAGGCGGACACCGGCACCAAGATGATCCACCTCGGGCGCAACACCACGTCGCGCATCATCTCCAAGGGCATCTCCGCCGGCCGCGGCGAGCAGACCTATCGCGGGCTGGTCAGGATGTCGGCCAAGGCCGAAGGGGCGCGCAACTTCACCCAGTGCGACTCGCTGTTGATCGGCGACAAGTGCGGCGCCCATACGGTCCCCTACATCGAGAGCAAGAACAACAGCGCCATCGTCGAGCACGAGGCGACCACCTCGACGATCAGCGAGGACCAGCTGTTCTACCTGCGCCAGCGCGGCATCCGGCCGGAGGAGGCGGTGGCGCTGGTGGTCAACGGCTTCTGCCGCGAGGTGCTGCAGCACCTGCCGATGGAATTCGCCGTCGAGGCGCAAAAGCTCGTCGGCATCAGCCTGGAAGGCAGCGTCGGCTGAACGCCCGGGCGGCGTGCGTCCGCCCGCAACCTCGAAGGAATGACGGAACGATGACCAAGACCAAGACCCCCATGCTGGAAATCAAGAACCTGCACGTCAGCGTCGGCGGCAAGGAAATCCTCAAGGGCCTCGACCTCACCGTCGGCACCGGCGAGGTGCACGCCCTGATGGGCCCCAACGGCTCGGGCAAGAGCACGCTGAGCAACGTCATCGCCGGCCGCGACGACTACGAGATCACCGGCGGTCGCATCGTCTACAGGGGCGAGGACCTGACCGGCATGGAGCCGGAGGTGCGCGCCGCCAAGGGCATCTTCCTCGCCTTCCAGTATCCGGTGGAGATTCCCGGCGTCGCCAACACCACGTTCCTGAAGGAAGCCGTCAACGCGATCCGGCGCTACCGCGGCGAGCCGGAGCTCGACGCCATGCAGTTCCTCAAATTGATGCGCCAGAAGACCAAGGACCTGGGCATCTCCGAGGACATGTTGAAGCGCGCCGTCAACGTCGGCTTCTCCGGCGGCGAGAAGAAGCGCAACGAGATCCTGCAGATGGCGATCCTCAATCCGAGTCTCGCGGTGCTCGACGAGACCGACAGCGGCCTCGACATCGACGCCCTCAAGATCGTCGCCGCCGGCGTCAACCGGCTGCGCGCGCCGGACCGCTCGACGCTCGTCATCACGCATTACCAGCGCCTGTTGGACTACATCGTGCCGGACCGGGTGCACGTGCTGGCCAAGGGCCGCATCCAGCGCTCCGGCGGCAAGGAGCTGGCCCTCGAGCTGGAAAAGAAAGGCTACGCCGAGTTCGGCGAGGCGGCGGCGTGAGCGCCGCGCCCGCCGGCATGGAGTGAAACCCTAAGATGGCCACCCCCGCGACCCCCGCGCAGCCGTTCGTCGACGGCTTCGACGCCGCCCGCCCGGAGCTCCCCGGCGCCGGCCTCGGCTGGCTCAAGGCGATGCGCCAGACCGGCATCGAGCGCTACAAGTCGCTCGGCCTTCCCGGCCCACGCCTGGAGGCGTGGAAGTACACCCGGCTGAGGCCGCTCGAGGACACCCGCTACCAGCCGGTCGCCGACGCCGACAGCCGGGCCGCCGTCGACGTGGTGCCGTCGGTGCTGGCGGCCGGCGAACGCGGCCCCCGGCTGGTGTTCGTCAACGGCCGGCTGCGCGACGACCTGTCCAGCCGCGACCGGCTGCCGCCGGGCGTCCGCGTGCAGGGATTGCGCGAGGCGCTGGCCGCGGACCCGGGCTGGATCGAGGAGCATCTGGCGCGCCGCGGCCGGCCCGACGACCAGGCGCTGCTGGCGCTCAACACGGCGATGATGGACTCGGGGCTCGTGCTCCGGGTCGGGCGCGGCGTCGCCGTCGAGCGGCCGATCGAGGCGGTGTTCATCGGCGGGCTTGCCGACCGCCCGGTGGCTTATTTCCCGCGCAACCTGATCGTGATCGAGGACGGCGCCGAGGCGACCCTGGTCGAGCACCACGCCGGCGCCGGCGTCGGCGCTTATCTCGCCAACGCCGCCACCGAGGTCGAGATCGGCCGCGGCGCCAAGCTGCGCCATTACCGGGTGCAGGCGGAATCGCGCGACGCCACCCACCTCAGCAACACCCACGCGCGGGTCGGCCGCGACGCCGCCTACGAAAACTTCACGCTGGCCATCGGCGGCCGCCTGTCGCGCAACGAGATCGCGGTGCGGCTGGAGGGCGAGGGCGGCCACTGCTCGCTCAACGGCGCCTATCTGATGCGCGGCAGCGAGCATTGCGACAACACCACGCTGATCGAGCACCGGGTGCCGCGCACCACCTGCCGCGAGGTGTTCAAGGGAGTCCTCGACGACCAATCGCGGGCCGTGTTCCAGGGCCGCATCGTCGTCCACAAGGACGCCCAGAAGACCGACGGCCACCAGCTGTGCAAGACGCTGTTGCTGAGTACCGGCGCCGAGATCGACGCCAAGCCGGAGCTCGAAATCTACGCCGACGACGTCAAGTGCAGCCACGGCGCCACCACCGGCCAGCTCGACGAGACGGCGCTGTTCTATCTGCGCTCGCGCGGCGTGCCGGAGGCGCTGGCGAGGAACCTGTTGGTGCAATCGTTCCTGGGCGAGGCCTTGGACGAGATCACGCACGTCGAGGTGCGCGCGGCGCTCTCCGACCGCATCGTCCACGCGCTGCCGGCGGTGTGTTATCTGGCCGGGGAGTGGACGCGATGAACCGCAAGGCATCCGCGCTCAAGGCCGCGCCCGGCGACAATTCCACCGCCGCCTTCGACATCGAGCGCATCCGCGCCGATTTCCCGATCCTCAAGCAGAAGGTCTACGGCCATCCGCTGGTGTATCTGGACAACGGCGCCAGCGCCCAGAAGCCGCGGGCGGTCATCGACGCCATGAGCCGCGCCTACGAGAGCTATTATTCCAACGTCCATCGCGGCGTCCACTGGACCAGCCAGCGCTCCACCGAGGCGTTCGAGGCCAGCCGCGGCAAGGTCGCGAGCTTCCTGAATGCGGCCAGCGACAGCGAGATCGTATTCACCCGCGGCGCCACCGAGGCGATCAACCTGGTCGCCGCGTCGTGGGGGCGCAACAACCTGAACGCCGGCGACGAGGTGGTGATCTCGCACATGGAGCACCACTCCAACATCGTGCCGTGGCAGATGCTGCGCCAGGAGAAGGGCATCGTCCTGAAAGTCGTGCCGATCGACGACGACGGCAACTTCCTGATCGACGAATACCGCAGAATGCTCGGCCCGAAGACCAAGCTGGTCGCCGTCACCCACGTGTCGAACGCCCTCGGCACCGTGGTGCCGGTCGCGGAAGTCATCCGGCTCGCCCACGACGAGGGGGCGCTGGTGCTGCTCGACGGCTGCCAGGCGGTGCCGCACATGGCCGTCGACGTGGCCGCGCTCGGCGCCGACTTCTACGTGTTCTCGGGCCACAAGCTGTACGGCCCGACCGGCATCGGCATCTTGTGGGGTCGCGAGGACCTGCTCAACGCCATGCCGCCCTATCAGGGCGGCGGCGACATGATCTCGTCGGTGACGTTTGCGAAGACCACGTTCAAGAAGGCGCCGCACCGCTTCGAGGCCGGCACGCCGGCGATCGTCGAGGCGATCGGGCTGGGGGCCGCGGTCGACTACGTTTCGGCCATCGGCTTCGACGCCATCTCGGCCCACGAGCACGGCGTCCTGCAATACGCGACCGAGAAGCTCTCGGGCGTCGACGGCTTGCGCATCATCGGCACGGCGCGGGAAAAGGCCGCCATCGTCTCGTTCGTCGTCGACGGCATCCACGCCCACGACCTGGGCACCATCGTCGACCGCGCCGGCGTCGCGGTGCGCGTCGGCCACCACTGCGCCCAGCCGGTGATGGAGCGCTTCGGCGTCGCCGCCACGGCGCGGGCGTCGTTCGGCCTCTACAACACCCGCGCCGAGGTCGACGCGCTCGCGGACGCGCTCGATGAAGCCCGGAGGTTCTTCGGCCGATGAGGGACGAGCTCCGCGAACTCTATCAAGAGGTCATCCTCGACCACGGCCGCAGCCCGCGCAACTTCCGCCGGCTCGAGCACCCCACCTGTTTGGCGCACGGCAACAACCCGATCTGCGGCGACATGCTGGTGGTTTATCTCGACCTCGACAAGGCGGGCCGCATTGCCGACGTGGCGTTCCAGGGCCAGGGCTGCGCCATCTCCATGGCCTCGGCGTCGATGATGACCGAGGTCCTCAAGGGCAAGACTTTGACCGAGGCCGAGAAACTGTTCGAGCGCTTCCACGACATGTGCACCAAGGACGACTTCGACGCCGCGGCGGCCGACGACGGCGACGCCGACGCCATGGAACGGCTGAGCGTGCTCTCCGGCGTGCGCGAGTTCCCGATCCGGGTCAAGTGCGCGACGCTGGCCTGGCACACCATGCAGGCGGCGGTGAAGGGCGAGCAGGAGATTTCCACGGAGGGCGCGCCATGAACGAGAGTTCCCCCGCGACCCCCGAATTGATGCCGCGGCCGGACGCTCCCGGCGACTTCAAGGCCGCCGCCGGCCAGCCGCTGCCGGCGGGCACCGCGCCGGCGACGGAAGACGCCGTCGTCGCGGCGCTGCGCACCGTCCACGATCCCGAGATCCCGGTCAATATCTACGACCTCGGCCTGATCTACAGATTGGCGATCGGCGCCGACGGCGACGTCGCCGTCGACATGACCCTGACCGCGCCGGGCTGCCCGGTGGCCGGCGAGATGCCGGGCCAGGTCGCCAATGCCGTGGCGGCGGTAGCCGGCGTCGGCCGGGTCTCCGTGACGCTCGTCTGGGAGCCGGGGTGGACGCCGGAACGCATGAGCGAGGACGCCAAGCTGGCGCTCGGCATGATCTGAGCGCGGTCGTCATGCCCGCGCAAGCGGGCATCCAGGGCATTGAAAGAACTGGATTCCCGCGTTCGCGGGAATGACGAATGGAGGATGGTTGAGCGCAGCGCCATCCCCGACTACATGATAGGATACCAACGAACGACTGAACGGAGCCGCCCATGAATGTCGCCGCCCGCCAACTGATCACTCTCACCGACG
>Ga0209399_10000157_pt1 | contig 40602 bp, 24 predicted proteins | sample OV2TP3_FD_184130 | JGI IMG/M metagenome (GOLD analysis project Ga0209399, IMG submission 184130) | Hot spring microbial communities from Beatty, Nevada to study Microbial Dark Matter (Phase II) - OV2 TP3 (SPAdes) (version 3) | ecosystem: Environmental > Aquatic > Thermal springs > Hot (42-90C) ... | reverse complement strand
CCGAACGGGGAGTACATGCTGATCGAGGGGAGTTCCACGTTCGCGCACGGGCACGAGGATGGGAACTCCATCGCGCGGCTGACGTGGGACGACCGGCTCTGGCTGGCGGACCTTCACTACATTCGAAAATACCCGAAGCATCACAACAGCGTGTTCATCATCCGGGACGGGGAGAGCACGAACATTCCGAAGCTGGCGGAGGTGGACCGCGGGGAGCCGCTGATTCCGCTGTCCAACTCGTCGCCGGGGAGCCGCATCCCGGTTCTGGCGAGCCTGGACCTGAGGGCCGATTTCCCGGACGGGGGGTTCACGCGGACGTGTGTGGCGCCTTACGCCGGGGCGCGGTGGGGCCGGAATGTAGCCTGGAAGAAGGGGAGGTTCTTCCTGGTGATCGACGAGGTGACGGCGCTCCAGAGCGGGGACTACCACCTCCAGTGCTTCTGGCGCGGGCTGGGGGATGTGCGGCTGGACGGGGAGGATATGATCCTGTCGCAGGGGGGGGTCTCGTTCCAGGTCCGGAGCGGGGACGGGTCGTCGAAGGAGACGCTGGAGGAGGGGCTGAACTTCCTCCATAACTGGAAGAACTATGAATACAGCCCGGACGGGGTCGTGAAGATCGTCATCCAGCGGCAGCATCTGTATATGGCCGAGGGGCAGCGGGCGTTCTATTTCAACCTGCTGACTCCGCAGAAGGAGGCGGGGCTGAGGATACAGAGGATCGGGGAGAGCGTTGTCAAGATCAAGGCGGAGGTCGGAAGGCGGAAGGCGAAAGGCAGGAATCGGAGTGTGGAGCATAAGCGACACGTGCCTTTCGAGGCGTTGATCGGCGTCGGAGACGGCGGGTGCAGGGTCGGGGGGCTGGAGGTCGACGCGGGGCTGTTTTGTGTGGAGCGGGATGCGGCGTCCTTCGTTGGGATACGGCGGGTGAAGGCGGGGCGGTTTGCGATGGCGAGCAGCGCAACGGATGGAAAATTCGTTGCGCCGGTCTCGGTCGATCTCGATTTCAAGACGGGAGAAGGGACTCTGATCGCAGAGGGCGCGGCGGAGGTGCGGATGTCGGCGCAGCGCGTCGCGCTCAACGGGAGGGCCGCCGGAAGGAAGGGAAAGGACGGGCTGATCGCGTTTTCGGTCGCGGGGGGGACGCACCGGCTGAAGGTCACGGGGCTGAAGGGGGACGCCTTTAGGCAGGCGATTGAGCAGCGGCACGCGGGCTATGCGGACGCCCGGCTCAGGCGGAGGCCGGCGCTGGCCCGGAAGGATATGAAGGCCGTCTGGACGTTCCGGGGCGAGGGGGGCATCCGGTCGATCTTCGCGGGGGACGTGGACGGCGACGGGCGCGCCGAGGTGGTGGCCGGGTCGGGGGCCGGGGACGTGCATCTGCTGGGGTCGGACGGAAAGGAGCGATGGCGGCAACGGGCGGAGGGCGCTGTCAGCTCGGTGCACGCGTTCAAGGGCACGGGGAGGCGGATGAGCGTGGTGGCCGGGTCGGAGGACTGTGGGGTCTACCTGTTCGACGCGGCCGGGCGGCGGAGGTGGGTCTTCCGCCGGGGGAGGCACCACGGCCGGGACAGCAGGGTCGTGGCCGTGTCGTCGGCGGACCTGAACGGGGACGGGAGGACGGCGGTCCTGGCCGGGACGGAGAGCTGGCAGCTCTACGCCATCGATCTGGACGGGTCTCTCCGGTGGCAGGCGGACATGTGCCATCACAGCGTGACAAACCTTCTGCCGGAGGACTTCGACGGGGACGGGAGGACGGAGATTGCGGTGGGGACGGAGTACTACAACTGCGACTTCGTCAACCCGGACGGGACGATCCGGTGGCTCTACCGGATCACGACGCCGGAGTTCACGGCCGTGGCCGCGGCGGACGTGAACGGGGACGGGGTGAAGGAGGCGCTGTTCGGGACGATGGACGGGACGCTGCACGCCCTGCCGCCCGTGGTTTCGGAGTACCGCGCGATCTCGACGCCGCCCTACCGGATGGGCTACGCGGAGGCGGTCTGGAAGGTCAATCTGGGTGACGAGCCGTCCGGGATCGTGGTGACGGATGTGGACGGGGATGGCGAAAAGGAGATTGTGGCGGCCTCGACGGGCGGGAATCTCTATATTATAGACCTGTCCGGGAGGAAACGGGCGCGGCGGGACCTGATGCGCCCGCTGACGGCGCTGACGGTGTTGAACGGAAGGGAGGTGGCGGTGGGGACGGCGGACGGGGGCGCGCTGGTGTGCGACGGCCGGGGCGAGGTGATCCGATCCTGCGTCCTGCAGGGGGGCGTGACGGCCCTGCGCGCTGCGGATGTGGATGGGGACGGCGCGGAGGAGGTCGTGGTGGCCACGATGAAAGGACAGGTGGCGGTGTTGAAGTGAGGAGACCTCACCCTCCCCCAAGACTGTGGATAAGGCCCTTGGCGCCCCCTCCCTCTCCGTATACGGAGAGGGAGGGGGTATGGGGGTGGGTGAGGTCCGTCTTGTAAGAAAGGAGTTCTACGTTGGCAAAGGTACCGAAGAAGAGCGATCTGGCGATCAACGGGGGGAAGCCCGTGCACACGAAGCCGTGGCGGACGGGGCCGTTTCACTTCTCCGCCGAGGTCGCGGCGTTGAAGAAGCTGCTGTCCGGCCCGGCGCTGCCGCTGGCGCGGGGCCGGGCGGTGATGGCCTACCGGGAGGCGCTGCAGAGGCTCTACGGGATGAACCACGCGATCCCGACCAGCTCCGGGAGCACGGCCATTCACGTGGCCCTGTTCGCCGCCGGTGCCGGGGCCGGGGACGAGGTGATCGTGAGCCCGCTGACGGACTACGGGAGCATCATCGGGATCTTCCAGCTGAACGCGATCCCGGTGTTCGCGGACGTGCAGCCGGATGGGCTGCTGATGGACGTGCAGTCGGTGGCGGAGAAGATCACGCCTCACACCCGCGTGATCATGCCGGTGCACAACGGGGGCTATGCGGTGGACATGGTCGGGATCATGAAGCTGGCCCGCAGACACAACCTGATCGTGATGGAGGACTGCGCGCAGTCGCACCTGGGCTCGCTGAGCGGGAAGTACCTGGGGACGTTCGGCCACCTCGGGGCGTGGAGCACGAACGAGAGCAAGCACATGAAGTCCGGGGAGGGCGGGTTCGTGCTGACGAACGACCGGAAGATGGCCGAGATGGCGGACCTGTTCTCGGACAAGTGCTACCCCCGGTTCCCCGGCGCGCCGCCCACGCCGGCGTTCCCCGCGCTGAACGTCCGCCTGAGCGACGTGAACGCGGCCCTGGCTTTAGTCCAGCTGGAGCGGCTGCCCAGATGGACGGCGCAGCGGCAGGCGTTCGGTCTGGCGTTCTACGAGGGCATCCGGGGGATACCGGGGATCAAGCCGCATCCCCTGCCCAAGGAGGCCCTGCCGAGCTTCTGGTGGTCGCTGTTCGTGGTGGATAAGGATGTCCTGGGCGTGACGGCAGGGGAGTTCTGCCAGATGGTCCGGAAAGAAGGCATTCCGGCAAGCGCGGGCCCGCAGCGCTACGTGCCCGCGTGGGAGGTGTTCCGGCAGTTGCACAAGAATCCGAACGTCTTCAGGAGCTACCGGCCGGGGCGGCTGAAGAAGGGGTCCTATCCGCTGGACCTGGCCCCGAACGCGATGACGGCCGGGGAGCGGCTGGGGTCGATCCAGACGACCCAGCACAACACGGTGAGCGAGGCGCGCGCCGCGGTCCGGGCCGTGCGGAAGGTGGCGAGCGCTCTGCTGGGGAAGGCGGTGTAGACCTTTTTTCGCGCGTAAGGTGGACAGATAGGGGGCGAGGCGTGTCTCGCCCCCTGTTCCCCGTTCAGGCGTCCCCTCTTTAGCGGAAACCAGGACCGTATAAGGAACCCAAACTATGGCAGTTCGTTTTCATCCCCATGCTCAAGAGCGCATGAAGGAACGAGGCACTACGGAAGATGAAGTAAAAGCCACTGTTGAACATGGCGAGCAATTCCCGGTCAAATTTGGACGTGCCGGATTTCGACGCAATTTCACGTTTGACAGTGTATGGCGCGGCAGACATTATAGAACCAAACAGGTAGAAGCGTACGCCGTTCAGGAAGGCACTGACTGGCTGGTGATTACGATCATCACTCGTTACTTTTGACGGTCTGGAAAGGATGGTACACCATGAAATTCACTTATGATCCTCGCTACAATATCGCCTACATTCGTTTCCAGGAGAAATGTGACGCAGTGGAAACCGTTCGGGTCAGCGATGAACTGATCGTGGACATGGCTCCGGATGGAACGATCTATGGCATCGAGTTGTTGAACGCGAATGAGCAACTGCGCCATGAAGACACAGGTAGACTTTTGGTCGTCAACGAAGCCACTGGCGAACAGGTTGAACTGCCCCTATCCGTGGGCTGATAGAAGGGGCACAACTTCATCAGAGGACACAGGACACGGGGGGGAGGTATGGAATTCAAGCGGGTTTTCTCGGGTGCGCCGTGGGAGAAGAGGGTGGGTTACTGCCGGGCCGTGAAGGCCGGGCCGTTCGTGGCGGTGAGCGGCACGGCCCCTGTGGGGGAGGACGGCAGGACCTTTGCGCCGGGGGACGCCTACAGACAGACGAGGCGGTGCCTGGAGATCATCCAGCGGGCGCTCCAGGAGCTGGGGGTCGATCTCTCCTGCGTCGTCCGGACGCGGATGTTCGTCACGGACATCTCCCGGTGGGAGGACTACGGGAGGGCGCACCAGGAGTTCTTCGGCGCGCACCCGCCGGCCACGTCCATGATTCAAATTGCAAGCCTGATCAACCCTGAGATGCTGATCGAGGTGGAGGTGGACGCGGTCTGCCCCGCTTCGGAGTAAGGAGGCTCTGGTAAGTTATGGCAAGGTTTATTCTTGGGGTCATTGTGGGGGCTTACGCTTCCTATTACTGGTTTGTGCAAAGGCCCGCATCACAGGAAAAGACATATACGGTCCAGTCCATCCAATCCCATTCCCCACAAAAGAACGCGAATTCCAGGACCCACATCGTGGTCTACCTGGAAGGCGAGTCAGGTCACGTGAAAGAGCTTTTTTGCGAGTTTCCGCCGGATTTGAAGCTGGATGGGAGTGAAAGCATGGGCTGGCGAGGGCTCAGGAGGGTGAAGGTGAAAGGGGTGGCGACCAAGAACCCGAAGGGGGAGCCGAGCTATTACTGCGAAAAGATAGAGTAACAACATAAGGATTTTGTCATGAAACCTCGCATCGGCTGGTTCGGCAGCATCGACGAGATGGGGAAGCCCGACGCGCTCCGGCGCGTCCGGGAGGAGATGGGGCTGAACACGATCATCCCGGAGAGCCACCTCTGCCACACGTCGGGGTTCAAGGTCTCGCCGGAGGTCACGGCGATCAGCCCTGTGGAGAACTGGCGGGCGCAGCCCACGCTGGCCGCGCACCGGGAGATGCACAGGCTCCCGCCGGAGGCGTTCGCGGTGCTGCCGGGGGTGGTGAGCGGATGGGATGATTCAGAGTTTCTGAGGGTGCTGGACGGGGCGCACGGGCTGGGGATCGAGGTCTGGGGGCACATCGGGGTCTGGAGCTACGGGGGGTCGGTGTTCCCGGACCTGGAGATGCGGGACCTCGATGGGAATCCTGTGAGCGCCGGGGACACGAGGTGGGGCGTGCCGTTCTGCCCGAGCAAGAGGCGGCTGAACGACTGGATCGCGGCGTGCATCGCGGACATCGTGAGGCGGTATCCGATGGACGGGCTGCACATGGACCATGCGCGCTACGCCCCGCCTGCGGCGTTCCACATCCTGTTCGGGTGCGCCTGCGCGGACTGCGAGGCCGAGGCGGGCCGGATGGGCTACGACTTTCAGGCGATGAAACGGGGGCTGCTCCGGCTGCGGGGACGGCTTCAATCCCTCGACGCGGGCCGGGCGCGCAGGGCAGTGGAGCTGGGGATGGGGTTCTTCGATGCGCTGACGGCGCTGGAGCACGACTATCAGGTCCTGTCCTGGTTCAAGTTCCGGTGCGACCTGCTGACGGCGCGGATGCGGCAGTTCCGGGAGGCGGCGGAGGGCGCGGGACGGAAGGTTGACTTCGGGACGGACTGCTTCCCGCCCACGTTCGCGCTGCTGGGCGGCCACTGCTACGTGGACTGGGAGCAGACGGTGACGTTTATCAGCGGGGGCTTCGGGGGGATCGTGGGGTGGGGGGGCGTGGGGCCGCAGCTCTTTGCGGCCTGGGCGCGGCTATGGTGCGGATGGACGAAGGGGCTGTCGGAGTCCGACGCGCTGGCGATGCTCTACAGGCTGTTCGGGTATGACGTTTTGAAGCTCCCGCGCACGGTCGCCAGCCTGGAAAAGAACGGTTACTCCGTCGCGGAGGTGGTGATGCACGAGGTCCGCAAGATGGGCCTCCAGAAGAGCGGGAAGGTGGGATCCTACCCGCCCCTGGTCCTGAACCTGACGCCGGATGAGCTGGAGCAGGTGTGCGACGCGGTGACGGAGAGCGGGCACCAGGGGGTCATCGCCAGCGGGGTAAATCTGGGGAAAAGGGAGATGTTGAATATGGTGCGAGATAAGTTTCGGGGATAGAGGATGTCTTTTTTTGTCATTTTCCTGCTGACGCTCTGCCTTGCGCAGGATGGAGGAGCTGTGGAGTCTTCCAAGAACGTCTTAAATCTGGGCTTTGATCAGGTCGCGTGGACTTTCACGTCCCAGGGAAAGTACCTGCTGGTCGAGGACCCCCGCGCGCTCCGGCAGGTCTATCACCCCTGGGAGGTCTCGCAGGACGGGGACTTCGCGGCCCTGAGCGCGAAGGGGACAGTCCCGGCGAAATGGGAGGGGCCGATCTTCCTGAATCTCTACGCCAACGACACCTACGTGTCCGAGGGGTGGGAGCAGGCCAGGCCGAGGTGGACGCACACCTATGCCGCGTACCACAACTTTGCGGGCCACCGGTTCAAACAGGTTCTGATCGACGACAGGGTCGTCTGGGAGCAGGACGTGGGGGACGCGGAGGAGTTCGACTATTTCAGTCTGGACATCAGCCAGTGGGTCAAACCGGGGCAGGCGTTCACGCTGACGCTCAGGGTGCTGGATAGAGTCGGTTCAGGGACCCGGCTGCCGGGGGATGAGTTTCACCTGGGGATCTGGAGCTGGGACGGTCTGGCGGACCCGGACGCGGAGAAGAAGTTCTACACGCGGGTCTTCTGGGGGGACGTGGCTCTGAGTTCCAGCGCTTCAGTGCCGTGGGAGCAGAACCCGGCGCGCAGAGAGGTGGAACTCCGTCCGGTGCGGCCGGGGGTCTCAAAGCCGGTCAAAAAGGCGACGGGGAGGTTCACGCTCGACTGCCCGGAGGGGCTGCCGGAGGACGGGTACCCGGTCACGTGGGGGATTCCGTTCGGGCAGGGGAGTCTGCTGGACGAGAAGCGGGTCGCGCTGGCCGGGCCGGGGGGGAAACCTGTGCCCGCTCAGACCGCCGTGTTACACCGGTGGCCGGATGGAAGCGTCCACTGGCTGCTGCTGGACCTTCAGGCGGACGGGGGGAGCGCCAACCAGACCTATACCGTGACCTATGGCACGGAGGTGTCCCCTGCGCCGGCCTCAGACGGGCTGCGGGTGAGGCAGATGGAAGATGGGGTCGCGGTGGACACCGGGGCGCTGCGGTTCGAGGTGAGGAAGGGGTCGAGGCTGGCGGAGGGGATTGCTCTGGCTGGAGAGCAGGAGGCGACAGGACAGGAGGTGGCGGGGGAGGTCGTGGCGAGGGACGGGTGGGTCTCCACGCGGTTCGTGGCGGTGAGCGAAAAGGTGGTCCTGGAGGCGGGCGGGCCGGAGCGGGCGACGGTCCTCTGCTCGGGGCATCTCGCGGAGGGGGAGAAGCGGTTCGGGCGGTTCACCTGCCGCATCCACGCCTACCGGGGGAGGCCTTATCTGCGCGTCCTCTTCCGGGTCTTCAACGACACGGACGCGCCCGCGCAACTCGTGGAGGAGATGCTGGCGCGGGTGCGGACGCCGCTGACGGACGGGGAGGCGGTCCTGGGCGACCAGCGGCTGAAGACCACAGAGGCGGAGACCGGGCGGCTGCTGGTGAGGCAGCATAAGTACGACGCCTATGAGGTGTTCGAGGGGAGCGACGCCCGGCGCGCGAGCGGGGGGCGCTGGCAGGGGCCGGTGACGTTGCAGGCGGCGGGGCGTGGGGTCTCCGGGCAGGTCCGGTACTTCGCGCAGCAGTACCCCAAGCGGATGTGGGCCGGCCAGGGGGGGCAGGTGGTCTTTGACCTGTTCACCCGGACGGTGGAGTACGAGCAGTACGTGATGACGCGGGGGGAGGCCAGACGGCACGAGTTCCTGCTCTATTTCCACAGAGGGGAGGGTGAGTCGCCGAAGGTGCAGGCCGCGTTCAGGGCCTTCGAGTCGCCGCCGGTCCTCATGGCCCCCGAATGGTACGCGGAGAACCGGGCCTTCGGGTGGGGCGCGGCCCTGACGCCGGAGCGGTTCCCGGAACTCCATAAGCTGATGATGGAGAGGAGCCGGGTGAGCCTGGTCTGCGCGGCGCCCAACGGCCTGCGGAACTGGCCGGACTCCTACTCGGACTCGATCTACAACGCCTACCGGGGGACCTGGAGCAACATGTACCAGGAGGTGGACTACGGGGCCTACATCATCGCCCTGCTGGCGGGCCGGCGGGCGTGGTTCGACTACGCGGAGGCCTACCAGGGCCACTTCATGGACATCGACATCTGTCACCATCACGCGGACCCGGCCTGGGTCGGGGCGAGCTACGGCATCTCGCCCTACCACACGGGGCACGCGCCCTATTCCCTGAACGCGCCGCTGGCGGGGCTGTTCCTGCTGCACTATCTGACGGGGGACCCGGACGCGCGGGAGGCGGCGGTGGGGATCGCGGACTGGCTGCACGCGACGAACACGGGGGTGGGGGCCAGGTCGGGCCGGGCCGTGGGGTGGCCGCTGCGCAGCACGATGATTGCGTACGAGAACACCTACGACCTGAAACATCTCCAGGCGGGCCGGCAGCTGGCGGAGTCGGCGCTGAGCGCCCTGAGGCCGCGGCGGCAGTTCTTCAGCGAGTCTCCGGCCACGTGGCACTACCGGGGCGGGGTTCCGACCATGAACGCGATCCTGGCGGCGGGGCTGATGCGCTACTGGCGGGCCACCGGGGACGAGCGCGCGGGCCGGGCCTGCGCGCACATCGCTTATAACATGGCGTATAGCTGGATGTCCCCCACGGAGCCGGGCATGGTCCTGGGGGCCGATCCGTTACAGTCGGTCTACCTGACCGGATACGCGATGCAGGACATTCTGCCGCTGTTCTGGGGGCACGAGCTGACCGGCGACGAGGCGTTCCTGAAGAAGGGGATGCAGATGATGCGGGAGAACATCCTGGCCGAGCGAGGCAAGGGGAGCGCCTTCGGGTTGAGCCGCTACTGGGAGATGCAGGACATCCTGCACGGGATGCGCGTCGCGCAGGAGGCGGGGTTCTAAATGGACACACAGGAGATCACCCGGCTCAAGGATATGTGCCTGATCACGACGCTCGTCCGCGAGGGGCAGGCGGAGGCGCAGATCGTGGCGCCGGAGGACGACGCCTGTCTGGAGGCGGCGCGGTCCATTCAGGCGCGGGTCCGGGAGGTCAGCGGGGTTGACCTGGCGATCCGGCGGGAGGCGGAGGCGGGGGAGGGGCCGCAGGCGTGGCACACGGTTGCCGTGGGCAATCTGTCGAACAACGCAGTCATCCGGGCGCTCTACCGGCGGTGGTACACGCTGGTGGACCGGTCGCATCCGGGCCGGGGGGGATATGTCCTCCAGACGGTGCACGACCCGTGGGGGCTGGGGAAGAATGTCGTGGTCGTGGGGGCGAGCGACGGGGCCGGGGCCGGGAGGGGCGCGGAGCGGCTCGGGGGGCTGTTGCAGGCCGGGGAGGGGGGAAGGAAAACGCGAAACGGAGAAGCGGAGAAAAGGAGACGCGGGGAGAAAAGCAGAATCGAAACGGAGAAGCGGAGAGACGGAGAAACGGGGAAAGGACATTTCTCCGGTTCACCGGTTCCCCCCTTCTCCGATTCGGGGGGTGGAGGGGTGGAGGTGGCGCTGGGGCAGACGTTCATCGTGGAGATGGGGGGGGACCGGGGGCGGGAGCGGGAGGTCCTGGCGCAGTGGGCCGGGGACCCTCCGGAGGAGGCGTGGGGCTACGGGCTGGAGGGGGAGGGGGTCGCGCACGCCGGTCTCTATTATGTGGCGACGGGGGACGATCGTTTTGCGGCGCGCTTCCGGGAGGGGATGCTGGCCATGGAGCGGGACGCGCCGGAGGGGGTCCAGGAGCGGCAGGTGCATCTGACGTTCTACCAGAAGACGATCCTGTGGGACGCGCTGGAGGAGAGTCCGGTCTTCAGCGATGAGGACCGGCTGAGGATCACGAACTATATCCTTCGGGTGCTCCGGTCGGGGGAGGGCCACGCGAACAGGGGGTTTCAGCACCATCTCAAAGTCAGGGCCCCGAAGCAGAACCACCAGACGCTGCTGGGGATGGCCCTGTTCTTCGGGGGGATGTATTTCGAGAAGTACTATCGCCTGCCGGAGGCGAAGCAGTGGCTCAGGGACGTGGCGACGCTGTTCAAGGACTACGACGCGCACTCGAAGCCGGTCTGCGACTGCAATTTTCACGGATGGGCCTGCACGCTGGAGAACATCGCGGCGTACGCCCTGGCGGGCGGGGGGAGCCGGTTCTTCGAGAGCGGGATGGCGCGGGAGGCGGCGGATCGGGGGATCATCTCGTGCGACAACCGGGGGTACATGCCGGTGCTGGGGGACTGCCAGACGGCCTGGGGGTATCCGACGAGCCTGTTCCAGAAGGCGGCGCACTACTACCGGGACGGGCGTTACGCCTTCATGGTGAAGCGCCGGATGGAGGCGCTGGGGGACTGCGGGAGGCCGTTCCGGCTGGGGCGGCACGTGTCGGACGAGCTGGGGCGACTGTTCGACGACGTGGACCCGGTTGCGCCGACGGACATGGTCGGGATCAGGGTGGCCCGGCTGGACGACCTCTACTACCGGATGCCGGAGACGGACCCGGACGGGGCGCGGGGGATGTTCGTGCTGCCGCCCAACGTCCCTTACGAGAAGACGTTCGACAAGATGTCTTTCCGGGATGGGTTCGAGCCGGACGACCAGTACATGCTGTTCGACGGGGTGGGGGGCGGGTCGCACTCGTTCGAGGACGTGAACTCCATCGTGGAGTTCTCGCAGCACGGGAAGACGTTCCTGGTGACAGAGGACAACCTCCACTGGCCGAACTTCCGGGACCACAACGTGGTCACGGTGGTCCGGGACGGGTACGGGGCCACGCCGCCCACGTTCGCGGGGATGGACCTGGTCGCGGACCTGGATCGGGTCGGGTTCACGCGGACGTATCTGAAGGACTACAACGGCGTGGACTGGACGCGGAACATCGTCTGGGAGAAGGGGGGGGGCTTTCTGGTCCTGGACGAGGTGGAGGCGAGGGAGGGGGGAGAGTACACGCTGGAGTGCCGGTGGAAGCTGGTGGGGGACCCGGCGCTGGCGGAGGGGCGGTTCACCGTGACGCAGGGGGGGCACGCCTGCTCGGTCCTGAACGGGGACGGGGCGCGGCTCTGGACGGAGGCCGTGGACATCGGGAGCTGGTCGGACTGGCAGCCGGAGGAGCACGCCCGGCGGCAGCGGCGGTTCGGGCGGGAGGACCTGGTCGCCCACGTCCTGCATCAGAGCGTGGTGCAGGAGATCAAGGAGGGGGGGCGCTACACGTTTCTGAACGCGCTGGTCGCGACGCCGGGGCAACCTCAGATGGACCTCCGGCAGGTGGCGCCGGGGGTCGTTCGGGTCGCCGGTCCGGGGGGAGCGGCCCTGGCCGGGGTCTCCCAGGGGAGTCCGTTCAGGCAGGGTCCTCTGAAGGTGGAGGCGCAGCTGTTCCGGGTGACGGGGAGGGGGTTCGCGCTGGCGATGGGGACGGAGGTGAGCGCGGGGCGCGCGCTGTTTTCGAGCGACCGGCCGGTGAGCGTGGAGTACGATTTTTCGGCGGGCAGGGGTGTTTTGATCGCGGACCGGAGGACGGAGGTCAAGCTGCTCGTGGGGAATGAGGGGGAGGTGAAGGTGGACGGGGCGCCGGTCCCGAAGGGGAGGCCCTACCGCAGGGACGGGAAGACGACGGTGACGTTCCGTGTTCCGGCGGGGCGGCACGAGGTCGAGGGAACGCCGGCGCCGGAGGGGGACGCCCTGCTGGCCCGGCTCCGGGAGGCCGTGGAGGCCGCGTCTCATCCGCCCCATCACCGGGTCCACGCGCACGAGGCCCCGGCGCTGGCCGGGAGGGAGGTCTGGCGGTTCCGGTCCGGGGACGAGTTCCCGTCGTTCGGGGTGGGGGACGTGGACGGAGACGGTCCCTCGGAGGTCGTGGTCGGGTCGATGGACGGGCGGGTCTTCCTGCTGAACGCGGACGGAAAGCTGCGGTGGTCGCGCAGGGTGGGGGGGGCGATCAACAGCATCGCTATCGCGGACGTGGACGGGGACGGGAGGGGGGAGATCGTGGCCGGGTCGGACGACTGCGGGGTCTATCTGCTGAACGCGGACGGGTCTGTGCGCTGGCGCTACGAGCCTCCGTTCGGGCTCCAGTACTGGCCCTGGTGGACGCTCGGCGCGTCGAAGGTGAAGAAGGTCCTGGTGGACGACGTGGACGGGGACGGGGCGCAGGAGGTGATCGCCGGGGTCGCCAACATGCGGCTGCACGCGCTGGACGCGCGCGGGAAGGAGAAGTGGAGCTTCCGGACGGACCACGGCGTGTTCGTGACGATGACGACGGCGGACGTGGACGGGGACGGTCTCCGGGAGGTCGTGGGGGGGATGGCGATCAAGTCGTCCAACAGCGCGTGCTTTGCCATCGGTGGAGATGGGAGGCTGAAGAGACGATACCCCAATCAGGGGTGGACGTCGCAGCTGACGGCGGTGGCGGTGGAGGACATAGACGGGGACGGAAGGCCGGAGGTGATCTGCGGGACGAACCGGGGGGAGAACCTGCGCGTGTTTGACGCAGGGGAGGGGACCTTCCGGTGGGGGCACAACCTGGGGGACGTGGTCACGGGCGTGGCCGTGGGGGCGTTCGACGGGCGGCGCGCCGTGGTCGCGGGGTCCCGGAGTTTCTCGGTCAGCGCGTTCTACGCGGACGGGGAGGAGGCGTGGACGTGCAACGTAGGCGCGCCGGTGGGCGTTCTGCAGGTCTGCGATGTGAACGGGGACGGGGAGACGGAGGTCCTGGCCGGGTGCGAGGATGGGGGCGTCCGGGTGATCGACGGGCGGGGGGAGAAGGTGGGGCGCATCCCCGGCGAGGGGCGGGTGACGGGGATCTGGCACGGGCGGCTGAGGGCGCAGGAGGGGCCGGTGATGCTCGTCGGGACGAGCGACGGGGTATTGAGGGCGTTATGATTCAGTTGGAAAAGGAGACCTCATGGATTTCAGAGACGGATGGGTCACATACGAGGCCTTCGGCGCTCAGGGGGACGGCGTCGCCGACGACATGCCCGCGATCTGCGAGGCGCACAGCCACGCGAACGCGCACGGGCTGGCCGTCAGGACGAAACCCGACGCCACCTACTACATCGGCGGCCGGCCGCTGACCGCGGTGATCGCCACCGATACCGACTGGAACACTTCGCGATTCACCATCGACGACACGCGGGTAGAGGACCACAAGGCGCCCCTTTTCGAGGTGCGCTCGCAGCTGAAGCCGGAGGAGATTCGGATCGACCGGCTCACGCGGGACCAGAAACAGGTGGATGCGCGGCCGGAGCGGGATTGCCACGTCCTGGTGGAGAACCACAACAGGAGGCGGTATATCCGACGGGGCCTCAATCAGAATAAGGGCGTGCCCCAGCGCGATTGTTTCGTGCTTCGTCGGGACGGCTCAGTGGCGTCGCCCATCGATTGGGAGTACGACGAGGTCACCCGGGTCGAGGCGCGGCCGATCGACGACCATCCGCTCGTTCTGCGCGGCGGCGTTTTCACCACGTTCGCCAACCGCACGGAGCAGAAGGTCGGCTACAACTACTGGGCCAGGAACATCGCGATCTCACGCTCGAACACGGAGGTGGACGGCCTGACCCACTATGTCGTGGGCGAGACCGTCGTGGGGTGTCCTTACTCCGGCTTCATCAGCGTTCAGCAGTGCGCCGATGTCACGCTGCGGAACTGTTTCGCCACCGGCCACAAGATCTACTCGACCATCGGGGCGGCGGGAAAGCCGGTCAACATGGGCACTTATGACTATAACGCGAACGGCGTGGTGAACTTCACCATGATCAACTGCCGGATGAACCACATCACCGACCGCACGCGCTGGGGCGTGATCGGATCGAACTTCTGCAAGAACATCCTGCTCGAGGACTGCGTCCTCTCGAGGATGGACACGCACATGGGGGTCTCGGGCGCCTATGTGATCCGCCGCTGCACGCTGGGATGGATGGGACTGAACGCCATCGGCCGCGGCAGGCTGACCGTCGAAGATTCCACCCTGTACGGCAACGCGCTGGTCAGTTTCCGTCGCGATTATGGAAGCACCTGGGAGGGCGATCTCGTCATCCGCAACTGCCGCTGGATTCCGGCGTGCGGAGATGTGAGCTGGCCGCGCATGATCAACGTGAGCAACGACGGCATGCACGATTTCGGCTACCCCTGCTCGATGCCCGGGGAGGTGACGATCGACGGGCTGTTTGTCGACGACACGAATCATCCTGAAGACTACCAGGGCATGTACCTCTTTACCGATCCGGACGGCATGCGCGATGGCGTCGAAGACATCACGCCGACTGCGGAACGGCCCTTCCCGTACGATCCGTGCCGGAAGGTAAAGGTCCGGGGTCTCACGACGGCCAGCGGGAAGAAACCACGACTCTCGCCGAATGAGAAGATCTGCGCCAGTACGGTCCTGATCGAGGCCGACTGATCCCTGGAGTCATTAAGCTATATAGAGGAGAAGGCCATGATCGTCAAGATGGGCCAGCGGGAGCTGGAGCTGGGCGGGAAGCACCTCGGCCACCTGCGCGAGGCCAACGACCTGTTCCACGACCCGGCGGCGCTGCGCGCCCGGATGGAGGAGGACGGGTACCTGCTGATCCGGGGGATTCAGGAGGTGGAGCGGGTGCGGTCGGCGCGGCGCGTGGTGCTGGAGAACCTGGACGCCAACGGGCAGCTGGACCGGGGTTATCCGCTGATGGAGGGGGTGGCGAAGGAGGGGGCGCGGGGGCAGTTCCTGGGGGGGCGCAAGGAGATCACGCGGAGGCCGGAGTTCCTGGCCCTGGTGGAGTCGCCGCAGATCATGGGGTTCTTTGAAGGCTTTTTGGGCGGGCCGGTCCTGACCTACGATTACAAATGGCTGCGGGCCATCGGGCCGGGGAGCAACTCGGGGGCGCACTATGATATCGTGTACATGGGCCGGGGGACGCAGAAGGTGTACACGGCCTGGACGCCGCTGGGGGATGTGCCGCTGGAGATGGGGCCGCTGGTGGCGCTGGTCGGGTCGCACCGGTTCGAGCGGGTGAGGGAGACCTACGGGAAGATGGACGTGGACCGGGACCACGTGACGGGGTCTTTTTCCAACGATCCGGTGGAGGTGGTGGACCGGCACGGCGGGCAGTGGCGGACGAGCAGCTTCAAGGCAGGGGATGTGCTCATCTTCGGGATGTTCACGATGCACGGGTCTCTGAACAATGTCTCGAACCGGTTCCGGCTGAGCACGGACACGAGGTATCAGCTGGCCAGCGAGCCGGTGGATGAACGGTGGATCGGGGAGGACCCCATTGCGCACTACGCCTGGACGAAGGGGGAGACGGTGCCGATGGAGGTCGTGCGGGCGAAATGGGGCGTTTGATCAGGAGACTGACATGAACGAATCTATCCGCGTCACAGTGTGGAACGAGTTTCGCCACGAGAAGAAGAACGAAAAGGTCGCGCAGGTCTACCCGGATGGCATCCACGGGGCCGTCGCCAGGTACCTGCGGACGCAGCCGGACCTGAATGTGCGCACGGCCACGCTCGACGAGACGGACCACGGCCTGACGGAGGAGGTCCTGGCCGTCACGGATGTGCTGACCTGGTGGGGGCACGGGGCCCACAAGGAGGTGCGGGACGACGTCGTGGACAGGGTCCACGCCCGCGTGCTGGACGGGATGGGGCTGATCTGCCTCCACTCCGCGCACTTCTCCAAGATTTTCAGGCGGCTGATGGGGACCACGTGCAACCTGAAGTGGCGGGAGGCCGGGGAGCGGGAGCGGATCTGGGTGATCGACCGCGCGCACCCGATCGCGGAGGGATTGGGGGAGTACTTTGAAATCCCGCACGCGGAGATGTACGGCGAGCCGTTCGACATCCCCCAGCCGGACGAGCTGGTGTTCGTGAGCTGGTTCCAGGGGGGCGAGGTGTTCCGGAGCGGGTGCTGCTTTCACCGGGGGCGGGGGAAGGTCTTCTACTTCCGTCCGGGGCACGAGACCCATCCCATCTTCCACCAGGCGGAGGTGCTGAAGGTGATGGCGAACGCGGTGCGGTGGGCGGCGTCGAGCAGGGGGGCTGCGCCAGTGTTTGGGAACTCCAAGCCGATAGAGAAGCTGTGAGGGTGAGGGTTTTATGAGCAAACGCAGATACAAAGCCGCAGCGATAGGCCGGACCGGCGGGGGGAACTTCGGCCACAACCTCCACCTGGCCTATCAGGGGATCGAGGGCGTGGCCTTCGTGGCCGTGGCCGACCCGGACGCGGGGGGGCGTGAGAAGGCCCGCGCGCAGACGGGCGCGCCCCGCGCCTACGCGGACTACCGGGAGTTGCTGGAGAGGGAGCGGCCAGACCTGGTCAGCGTCTGCCCGCGCTGGACGGACTGTCACGTGGAGATGGTCCTGGCGTGCATCGAGGCCGGGTGCCACGTGTACTGCGAGAAGCCGATGACGGCGACGCTGGAGGAGGGGGACCGGGTCGTGGCGGCGGCGGAGCGGGCCGGGCGCAAGGTCGCCGTGGCGCACCAGGGGGTCTACCTGCCGCAGACGCACGCGGTGCGGCGGATGCTGCGGGAGGGGAGGATCGGGGAGGTGCAGGCGATCTACGCGCACGGCAAGCAGGACGCGCGCGGGGGCGGGGAGGATATGATCACGCTGGGCACGCACCTGTTCAACATGATGCGGTTCTTCGTGGGGGACGCGGCGTGGATGTCCGCGCACGTGACGGCCGGGGGGCGGGACATCGGCCCCGGGGACGTGCGGGCGGCCACGGAGCCGGTGGGGCCGGTGGCCGGGGATTGCGTGAACAGCTATTACGCCTTCAAGAACGGTGTGGCGGGATTTTTCGACTCCCGCAAGGACCAGGCGGGGAACGGGCGGCGCTACGGGATGGAGATCGCGGGGAGCCAGGGCATCCTGTCGCTGCAGGGCGGGAGCGCCGAGGCGCTGATGCTCTACCCCCATCCGGTCTTTCTGCCCGCCGAGGCGTCGCAGGGGTGGGTCCGCGTGGATGCCGAGAGCCAGGCGCTGATGACAGGCAATCAGCTTGCGATCCGGGACCTGATCGAGGCCGTCGAAAAGGGTCGGGAGCCCCTGTCCAGCGCCCGCGACGCGGTGGCCGCGCTGGAGATGATCCTGGGGGCCTGCGAGTCGCAGATCACGGGCGGGCGGGTCGCCTTCCCGATGAAGAACAGGAAACATCCGCTGGAGTGTTTAAGGAGGTTGGCGTGAACGACTACGAGAAATATCTGTTCGATCTGAACGGCTACCTGGTCGTGGAGGATGTCCTGATTCCCGAAGAGGTGGCCGCGTGCAACGCGGCCATTGATCAGAATCGGGATCGCATCCGGATCAGGCCGGAGGAGCAGTCGCTGTCGGGGGGGTCGCCTGTGTTGAAGGGGAAGCAGGGGCGGGGGGACCTGGGGGGGATGCTGACCTGGCCGAAGCCCTGGTGTCAGCCGTTCCGGGACCTGCTGGCGCACCCGAAGATCGTGCCGTATCTGCTGGAGGTCCTGCGGGACGGGTTCCGGCTGGACCACGTCTACGGCATCGTGATGGAGGCGGGCGCGGAGGGGCACGTGCTGCACGGGGGAGGGACGATAGACAACCTGACGAGTTTCTACCAGTTCCACAACGGACGGATGCGCTGCGGGTTGACGGTGGTGTCGTGGATGCTGTCGGACTGCAACCCCGGAGATGGGGGGTTCTGCTGCATCCCCGGCAGCCACAAGTCCAACTACCCCATGCCTGGCGACGTGGCCCGTCTGGAAAAAGACCTGGGCTGCGTGAGACACGTTCCGGCAAGGGCAGGGTCGGTGGTTATCTTCACGGAGGCGCTCGCGCACGGGACGCTGCCCTGGAAGGCGGCGCACGAGCGGCGGTCGATCCTCTACAAGTACTCGCCGGGGCCGCTCACGTACGCGAAGACCCACCTGCCGGCGGGGGTGGCGGAGGTCCTGGACGAGTTTACGCCGGGACAGCGGGCGGTGCTGGAGCCGCCTTACCGGCCCAACAGGCCGAAGGTCACGGCAGGGTGAGCGAGGGTGCGGGAGGGTGTGCGATGACGGACAGGGAGCGGTTTCAGGCGATCATGAACTTTGATCCGTGCGACCGGATGCTCCGCTGGGAGCAGGGGTTCTGGGGTGGGGCGGTCGAGCGGTGGTACCGGGAGGGGATGCCCAGGCGGCACGGGGTCGAGGGGGATCCCATGTTCGGGGACACGGTGCGGGGTCCAGCCACGCCCATCGCGTCGGGGGACCGGGTCTGCCGGGATGTGCTGGAGGGGGCCGGGCTGGACCTGCCGACGCTTCGGGTCCCGGTGGAACTTTACCTGTGTCCGGCTTACGAGGAGGAGGCGCTGGAGGACGCGGGCGATCAGGTCGTGATGCGGGATGCGTTCGGGATCGTCAAGCGGATGCCGAAGGACAAGAACAACATCCCCCATTTCCTGGAATGGCCGGCGCCGGACCGGGAGGGGTTTGAGCGGCTGGCGGCGGAGCGGCTGAACCCGGACACGCCGGGGCGGTTTCCGCCCGACTGGGCGGCCCAGGTCGAGCGGCTGAACGGCTACGACGGCGTGGTGGCCCTGGGCGGGTATCCGTGCGGGTTCTTCGGCGCGCCCCGCTTTCTGATGGGGGAGGTCGCGCTGCTGATGGGGTTTCTGGAGTCGCCGGACCTGGTGCGGCGGATCGTGAATCACCTGACCGACCTGTGGGCGGCGCTCTACGACCGGGTCCTGTCGCAGGTGAGGGTGGACTGCATCCACATCTGGGAGGATATGTCGTTTAAAAACGGCCCTCTGATCAGCCCGGCGCTGTTCCGGGAATTCCTGGCGCCCGCCTACCGGAAGGTGACGGAGGTGGCCCGGGGCCGCGGGGTGAAGGTGGTGTTCGTGGACACGGACGGGGACTGCCGCCAGTTGATCCCCCTGTTTCTGGAGGGGGGCGTCACGGGGCTGTATCCGTTTGAGGTGCAGGCGGGGATGGATGTCCGGGCGATCCGGGAGGCGTTTCCGAGGCTGCAGATGCTGGGCGGGGTGGACAAGCGGGAGATCGCGGGCGGGCCGGCGCGGATCGACGCTGAGCTGGGGCGGAGACTGCCGGGGGTGGTCGAGAGGGGGGGCTATATCCCGATGGCGGATCACCAGGTCCCGCCGGACGTGTCGTGGGAGAATTACCTGTACTACCGCAGGCAGGTCGCGGAGCTGTCTGAGAGAGGGTGACCGATGAATTGACGGCTTCTTGACAGAACGACAAGGGGTCGCCCCTATTTCTTGCTTGCTTTCCCGGACCGGGCGGATTAGATTGGCGGCATAGCGGAAACATACGTTCAAGATCAATATTGCCAGATAGATCAAGGGGCGCCATGCGGCCCAGGGTCAGGCGGTTTTAGAATAGGCGTAGGGGCGCGGTGACCGCGCCCGTCGGTCTTGTCGGATTGGGTCGCCGGGCGGGGAAACCTCCTTCCCCAAACGCTCCCATGAGGTCGTGTTCCCTGCCCTCCTACAGGATGGGGATAAACCGACCGATTCTGGGCCGATGGTCGCCCATTTGGCAAGTGCTGAAGGTCCGAGATAGGGACGGGGGCATCTTGCAGGACCTGGGTTGAGGGGCATGCCTCGGACGGAAGAGGTGTGCCCTTTTGCGTTGGGGATTGATCATGGGCAAACGTGATATACTCCTCTTGGAGTGCGGGAGCCATGCTCCCGCCATTCACCAGCGAAGCCACGCTTCGCTGGTCGCCTGTCGGAAGCACGGCTTCCGACAGGGAAGGCGCAAGCATGGCTTGCGCACTCCAGGGCTTCTTCATCACGCGACCTTCATTTTAATAGGTCTCCTCTGGATGCTGTTCATCTCCGAAGGATGGGCCATAGAGGGTAGGGGCGGTTCGCGAACCGCCCCTACATTGGCACGGTTATCTTTCTGGGTCCCGCCGGACCGCATGTCCGAATTCGAGGCCGCCTACGAGGCGAAGGTCGCGCCGATCCTGAAGGCGCACGGCCTGACGCCGTCCTCCGAGCGGGGCCGGGCCACCATAGACAGCGTGTTCAGTCGTCTGTTCGAGTTCAAAACGCCATCCCAATTTGTGGAGAAAAGGAGGGGGCTTCAGGAAGAGGCAGCTTGGCAGGAAGCGATGCTGGACCTGGGGATGGCCTTTGGGACAACCCGGGTAGACAGCCTGATTCGACACAGGTTTGTATGCTACATATCGCCTGCTGGGCCTGGTAAGGTGGTACCTTCCGGCCCTGGAAAAGGTCACTGGCGCACCTACGATGTGACGGATGGATTGGGAGGACCGTATGTGTCTTTAATCATTCAGGACCGGGAAGGCGCCCTCTGGTTTGGAAACTGGGCCGGGGGGGCGACCGGTGGTGGTGTGAGTCGGTATGATGGTCAAACGTGGAGGACCTTCACAGCCAAAGACGGCCTGGCGCACAATAATGTGAGAGCGATTGTGCAGGATCGGGAAGGTGTGTTCTGGTTTGGTACCCTTGGTGGTGGTGTGAGTCGATACGATGGTCAGACGTGGAGGACTTTTACCAAAAAAGACGGTCTGGCGGACAGTGTTGTGACGTCGATCCTTCAAGACCGGGAGGGACCTCTCTGGTTTAGCACCCTTGGTGGTGGTGTGAGCCAGTACGATGGCCAAGCGTGGAGGACTTTCACCACCAAAGACGGCCTGGCGAACAATAATGTGGGATCGATCCTTCAGGACCGGGGGGGCCATCTCTGGTTTGGCACCTGGGGCGGTGGCGTGAGCCGGTATGATGGCCAGACGTGGACGACCTTCACGGCCAAAGACGGCCTGGCGCATAATATTGTGCGGACGATTGTTCAGGATCGGGATGGGAACCTCTGGTTTGGCACCGTTGGTGGTGTGAGCCGGTATGATGGCCAGACGTGGACGACCTTCACGGCCAAAGACGGCCTGGCGAACAATAATGTGTGGACAATTGTTCAGGATCGGGATGGGAACCTCTGGTTTGGCACCGTTGGTGGTGTCAGCCGGTATGATCCCCTTCGACTCGCGGACGCTCGCTCAGAGCTTGCCCTGCCTGTCCTGAGCGCAGTCGAAGGAAGTGAAACGAAGGGGCAGGCTTCGGCAAGCTCAGGGCAGAAGTTCACCACCTTCACCACCAAAGACGGCCTGGCGTATAATAATGTGCGGACGATTGTTCAGGATCGAGAAGGTGTGTTCTGGTTTGGCACCTGGGGCGGTGGCGTGAGCCGGTATGACGGCAAACGCTGGACAACCTTCACCACCAAAGACGGCCTGGCGCACAACGATGCGGCGTTCATCTTGACAGACACGGAGGGGCATCTCTGGGTCGGCACATATGGGGGTGGAGTGAGTTGTTATGATGACCGGATTACCACCTTTACCATACAAGACGGGTTGGTCAATAATTTCGTGATCCCGATGTTCCAGGATCGCGCCGGAAATCTCTGGATCGGTACGAACGTGAGTGGAATAAGTCGGTATGATGGCCAGACGTGGACAAGTTTCGCAGAAGAAGACGGTCTGGTGGGCAACAGTGTGCGGTCGATCTTTCAGGATCGGGAAGGCCATCTCTGGTTTGGCACCCATGGAGGTGTGAGCCGGTATGATGGAAAGACCTGGACGAGTTTTACCCCGGAAGACGGAATGAGCGGCGTCTCGGTCTACTCGATCCTCCAGGACCGGGAGGGTGTGCTCTGGTTCAGCACCTATGGAGGTGTGAGCCGATATGACCCTTCGGCAAAGCTCAGGGCAGGCGGAAAGACCTGGACGACCTTCACCGCAAAAGACGGCCTGGCGCACAACCAGGTGTGGTCGATTTACCAGGATCGGGAGGGAACGTTCTGGTTTGGGACAACCGGCGGTGTGAGCCGGTATGATGGAAAGACCTGGACGACCTTCACCGCAAAAGACGGCCTGGCGCACAACCAAGTGTGGTCGATTTACCAGGATCAGGAGGGGCGTTTCTGGTTCGGCACGAACGGCGGTGGGGTGAGCCGGTATGATGGAAAGACCTGGACGACCTTCACTACCAAAGACGGGCTGCCACACGATAATGTATTAAACTCGATCATTCAAGATCGGGAAGGCGTTCTCTGGTTCGGCACGGACGGCGGTGGGGTGAGCCGGTATGATGGGCGGACTTTTCAGACCCTTGCCCGTCAGGATGGCCTGGGGAGCAATTCGGTATTCTCGGTCCTGCAAGACCGGACAGGGGCTCTCTGGTTCGGCACCAATGGCGGGGTGACGCGCTATCAACCGCCGGGGCCAGTGCCTCCCCCGATAGCTATTCAAGCGGTTGTTGCGGACAAGCGCTATACGGACGCGATCGAACTGTCTATTCCCTCCAGTGTACCGCGGACGACCTTTGAATTCGCCGGGTCCAGTTTCAAGACCCGGCCCGAGGCCATGGTCTACCGCTACCGGCTCAATGGCTACGATAAGGACTGGAAGAACACCCACGCCCGGCGGATGGAGTATCAGGACTTGCCGAGAGGAAGCTATACCTTCGAGGTTCAGGCGGTGGACCGGGACCTGGTCTATTCAAAGACGCCAGCGACCGTGACCTTGCGCGTGCATCTCCCCTACGAGCGGATCGGGTGGCTGGCGGCGTTGAGCATCGCCGTCGCGCTGGCGGCGTGGCAGACGGCCCGCGTGATCCAGCGGGACCGCAAGCTCCAGGCGTCGAACGCGGCGCTGTCGGCGGGGAACAAGGAGCTGTTCCAGGTCAACCAGGACCTGGCGGAGGCCAACCGGGCGGCGCAGCAGGCCAGCCAGGCCAAGAGCACGTTCCTGGCGAACATGTCCCACGAGCTGCGCACGCCCCTCAACTCCGTCATCGCCATGTCGGACATCCTGCTGGAGAAGTACTTCGGCGACCTGAACGTCCGGCAGGAGACCTACGTCAAGAACGTCCGGGACAGCGGGCAACACCTGCTCTCGCTGATCAACGACATCCTGGACCTGTCGAAGGTGGAGGCCGGGCACAGCCCCCTGGAGCTGTCGGAGGTGGACCTCAAGGGGCTTCTGGAGAACAGTTTGACCATTGTTCGGGAGCGGGCGCTGAAGCACAACATTGAGCTGTCGTGCGAGGTGGGGGAGGATGTTCCGACCGTCGTGGCGGACGAGCGGAAGGTCAAGCAGATGGTGTTCAACCTCCTGTCCAACGCCGTCAAATTCACGCCGGATGGGGGGAGGGTGGGGATAGAGGCCGTGGACCGTGGACCGTGGACCGTGGACCGTAAAAACCAAGCTACGAGCCAGGCGGAAGAGGAGGGGACGGATCACGGATCACGGATCACGGATCACGGATCACGGATCACGGATCACGAATCACGTGGGGGTGGAGACGGGCGGTGTGTGGAGGTCTGCGTCTGGGACACGGGGGTGGGGATTGCGCCGGAGGACCAGGGGCGGGTGTTCGGGGAGTTCGAGCAGGCGAAGGTCTCGCTGGTCAAGCAGCAGGAGGGGACGGGCCTGGGCCTGGCGCTGGTGAGGCGATTCGTGGAGCAGCACGGGGGGAGGGTCTGGCTGGAGAGCGAGATGGGGAAGGGGAGTAGATTCTATTTCACGTTGCCGGTGGAACCCACACGTGAAACGTGAAACGTGAAACGTGACAGCCCCCTACCCACCCCCTGTGCTGTAGAAAAGCTGGCACCCCCTCCCTCCCCCCACATGTGGGGGAGGGAGGGGGGGATAGCTGACCTCTGGCGATAGGGGGAGAGTGGGGGCCGTTTGACGTTTGACGTTTGACGTTTGACGTTTGACGTTTGACCTTAAGGAGAGATGGCCATGCCCGACTACACGGTGCTGATCGTGGAGGACAACGCGAACAACCGGATGATCATGCGCGACCTGATGGAGGTGCAGGGCCACCGGACGCTGGAGGCGGTGGACGGCGCTGAGGGTCTGGCCATGGCCCTGGAGCACCGGCCGGACCTGATCCTGATGGACGTGCAACTGCCGGGGATGGACGGCTACGAGGTCACCCGGAGGCTGAAGGCCCAGGACGAGACGAAGCACATTCCGATCGTCGCGGTCACGTCGTACGCGATGAAGGGGGAGGAGGAGCGGGCGCGGGAGGCGGGGTGTGACGCCTACGTCAGCAAGCCGATCGACATCCGCAAGCTCATTGAGACGGTGCAGAGGTTTTTGCCAAAATAAAGAAAGGAGACCCCATGGATCCCACCTGTTTGAATTATGTCCTGACCGAAGAGGAGCGCCGGAGGTTCAACGAGGAAGGGTTCCTGATCGTGGAGGACGCCCTGCCGCCGGACATGACAGGCCGGCTGTCGGGGGTGCTGGACGGGCTCTACGCGGAGCGGCGGGCGGCGGGGCTGAAGCCGCACGAGGCGATGTTCTACCCGAACTTCATCGGGAAGGACCGGGCGTTCTTCGACCTGCTGGACTGGCCGAAGACGTTCCCGAAGGTGTGGGGTATCCTGGGCTGGAACATCTACCTCTACCACGCCCACTGCGGGGTGACGCCGCCCATCGCACTGGACGCGCCCCGGGTCAAGAAGACGCTGGGCTGGCACCAGGACAGCGGGCGGGTGAACGTGGAGATGGAGTCGCACCCCCGGCCCCGGCTGTCGCTCAAGATCGCGTTCTTCCTGTCGGACGTGTCGGAGCCGGGGCGGGGCAATTTCTACGTGATCCCCGGCAGCCACCTGCAGGACACGCTGGAGAAGCCCACGGATGGGGTGTCTGACCCACCGGGGGGGATGCCGGTCTGCGTGAGGCCGGGGACGGCCGTGTTCTTCGACCGCCGGCTCTGGCACTCGGCCAGCCCGAACTGGTCGAATGTGACGCGGAAGGTGCTGTTCTACGGCTACGGCTACCGGTGGATCCGGACGAAGGACGACATGGAGATCCCGAAGGAGCAGTTCGAGCAGTGCGACCCGATCCGGAGGCAGATTTTGGGGGACGGGCTGAACTGCAACGGGCACTTCTCGCCCGCCGAAGGGGACGTGCCGCTCTGGACCTGGCTGAAGGAGCACCTGGGAGAAGATAAGGTAGGGCCGTTGAGGAAATAGGACCTCACCCACCCCCAAGGCTGGCAGAAAAGCCCTTAGTTCCCCCTCCCTCTCCGTATACGGAGAGGGAGGGGGTGACAAGGGCCTCTCCCCTCAGTTGGGGGAGGGTGAGGTCACGCCACGCACGCCACCTCCACGCTGTCCCCGACGCCGTAGTGATAGATGGAGATGACCTTCCCACCGCAGGTCTGCCGGAGGGTCTCCGCAGGGACCGGCTCCATCAGGTGGACCTGACTTTTCTCTCCTCTGATCGCCCCCCGCACCATCCACCCCTCCAGCCACGCCCCTTTGTACTCCAGCATATAGTCCCGCAGGGACCCGTCCGGCTCTCGAACGCCGTTGGCGAAGGTGAGGTGGGCCGCGAGGGTGACGGTCCCATCCCCTGTCTCCACGGCAGGACCCCGCGCCATGAGCGCGGTCCGGTCGAGCGTGAGGCGGAGGAGGCCGCCCTTTCGCTCCGTCCGGGCGATGCGGAACGTGGCCGTCCGGTGCGCGTTGTAGATGCGGACCGTCCTGCCGGGGGCGAACGCCTTTGAGAGGCCCGGCTGATCGGGGATCGAGAGAGTCTGGGCCTCGTGGTCCACGGAGGCGATCTGAGCGTGGAGATAGCCGGGGCCTTCCCTTTTGGAGAGCGTGCCGACCCGCACGTCGCGGAGGAGCCGCCGGCCCGAGCGGGTCTGCACGCGGACGCCGAGGGGGCGGTGGGCCGTGTCCCGGCTGCTCCCGTCGGGGATGTGGAGATGGATCTCGTCCGTGCCGCCCCGGCGCGCCACGCGGAGGATGAGGGGGGCGCTGGAGACGAGTTCGAGGGATCGGATCGTGGGCGTTTTTTGATAGACCTCGATGACGCTCAGGAAGCGGGAGATGCGGCCGTCCGGGCGCTCGCGGCGGGCGAGGACGTAGTCCAGGCCCCAGGACTCGGGCCGGGCGGGGGACCGGCCCCGGCCCTGCGCGACCTCCATCGGGCCGCCCACGGGGACGAGGTGGAGGCGCACGGTGTCCCCCTGATCGAGCTTCAGGTCCCACGCCCAGGCCGCGGGCTGGCGGAGTGCCGCGCGACGGATGTCCGCTAAAAAGCCCGGAAAGTCCTTTCGCAAACGGCCCCACCGGTCGGTCCACTCCGCAAACTGGGGGACGTCGGGGCCGGCGTAAGAGCCGGTCCTCTGGGCCTTCCACCGGAGCGGGGGGGAGGTCACGGGTTCGAGAGGGCCGTGCCAGCTCTGGGTGTGCTGCGTCCCGCCCCGCACGGCGAACAGGTCCACGACGTAGAAGCGGTCGGGAGAGGTGTCCACGAGCACGACGGTGCGCTCGTAGAGGTCCACGCCTTTCGGGAGGTCGGGGGCGTGCTGTTCGTGATGGGGATAGGGGTCGTGCTGGGCCGTTATGACGTGGACGCCGTCCTTTTCGGCGAGGAGACGGGCTGCGCCGCCCACGCTGGCGCCCCTCCAGAGCGGCTGGGACTCGTCCACGGTCACGGTGTTGTGGGCCATCAGGTTGCCGTCCCACTCCCAGCGGTAGTCCCAGGTGAAGGGGTAGCCGAGGTCGGGGAGGCAGTTGAGGCCATTGGCGTAGAGTTCCAGGGAGAGGTTGTCGCACTGCCGGTGGCCGATCAGGGAGGTGTAGTTGAGGCTGACGGCCCTGGCGCGGCGGCCCGCGCCGGAGCAGAGGACGCCGACGCCGTAGCCGTCCAGCAGGCGGGAGCGGCGGGGGATGCGGCCCTCGGGCCGGGCGACGGCCTTCCTGAGCGCGGCCTCGGGATAGGGGTCGAAGAGCGACCCCTCGACGAACTGCCCCTTTGCGTCGCGACAGGCGGAGGCGAAGCGGGGGTCGTTGTACTGCTCGAAGGCGAAGAGGTTCTCCCGCGTGAGCGTTGATTTCTGACGGGGAGAGACGCGGCGGGCGGGGCCGATGCCGCCGGAGTCGCCGATGGCGGGGGTGAAGGCGTCCAGCAGGGTCAGGTCGATGAAGTGGTCGAACAGGGCGCGGGGCTTGGCCCCGGCGAAGATGTCGGGGTAGCGGTCGAAGGGGAAGCGGTCGGGCTGCCTGCGGCGGACCATCTCCATCGTGCGGGCCACGCGGACGAAGTCGAGCTTGATCCGGTTGTAGCCGGGGCTTTCGTGGCCGCCGCCGTCGCGTGCCAGGCCGTTGACCAGGAGGTAGGCGGCGTGGCCCGCGCCGTGGAAGGTGTAGTCCACCATGTCGGCGGAGTTGGGGGACGGGCCTGCGTAGTCGTCCAGGACCAGGGCGCAGGCCATGGCCGCGGCCTGGTGGAAGCCCTCGTTGCCCCGGATGGCCCCGCTCAGGAGGCCCCGCAGGCCGGCGCGGAGGAGGTAGTGTTCGATGTAGGCGCGGAGGTCGCGGGCGTCGGAGACGGGCATGCCCTTGCCGCGCAGGAAGGGGATGAGGTCGGGGTCTTCCCCCAGGTAATCGTAGAGGGCGTCGTAGGCCAGGACCGCGGCCTCCAGGCAGAAGGTCTCCCAGATCAGGTCCGTGATCATGCCGCCGGTCTTCCAGGTGTAGTGGGGGTCCCGGCCCCCGACGGTGGCGTAAAAGAGGCGGTCGGCGCGGTCTTCGTCGTTCGGGTACTCGTCCGCGAGGCGGGCGAGGAGGACGGCCCCCTTTCGGGCGAAGGCCCGGTCGCCGGTGAGGAGGTAGGCCTGGGAGAGGGAGCGGAGGGCCGGGACGGTGACGGCGCAGTAAGCCTGATGGGCGTACTCCCGCAGGAAGTAGTAGCGCCGGCCCTGGTGCTCGCAGCCGTCGCCGTCGTCGGGGAACTCGCCGGAGGTCAGGTCGCCGCTGAGATAGTCGTTGCTCGGATACCACTCGCCGCCGAGCATGCACTGGACCTGGTAGGGGTGGGTGATGGGGTCCACGAACCAGGGGTGGAAGCCGTTCTTCTCGCGGACCTTCAGGCCGTGGACGGGGCAGATGGCCACGGCCTCGTGGGGGTAGATGCGGGGGATGCGGGTGGTCGGCTGGAGGGTCCATATGAAGTCGTCGGACTGCCGGGCGTAGTCCCGCGCGGAGACGTAGGTCCTGCCGACGATGTAGCGGTGCGGCTCCCCGTCCATGATGCGGCGGAGGACCTCCTTGGCCCAGGGGTAGCGGCGGACGTTGCGGCGGCCGGCCTGGACCCGGTCGGGCGTGTAGAAGGTGGGGCAGGTCTTGACGGAGGGGCGGATGTCAGGGGATGACATGGAGGTTCTCCTGAAAAGGGAAGTGCGAAGTACGAAGTACGAAGTACGAAGTGCGAAGTGCGAAGTGGAGAGGCAATCGAGCGGAGCAAGGATAAGACACCTGAGAGCCGCTGTCAAGGAGATTCCGTTTCTGTGCGCCCTCCGAAGAAAGCTTGCACGAAGCCTCTATCTCTATTATATTGGCGTCTATATTGACATTGAAAGGAGAGCTTGTGAAACTCTGGATGGATGTCATGCGGCATCTGGAGCCGGTGGCGGACGGGTACGAGCGGCTGTTCGACGCCTGGGAGGCGGGCGGGGTGGATGGGCTGGTCATCGGGCCGATGGCGTTCTATGACAGTCAGGCGTCCTCCATCTGGCCGACGGTCCCGACGTTCGACCCGAATCCGGGGGTGTACAGGAGGTTCGGTGCCGAGCCGCCGCCTGCGCCGTCCGAGAAGGCCCCTGAAAAGCGGAGGCGGCTGGAGGCGGCGCTGACGGCTGCGGCAGACCGGGGCTGGGCGGTCTACCTTTTCGGCGCGAGCCACGGGCAGGGGCCGGGCGGGGGCCACATCTTCGCGGACCCGAAGAGCCGCGCGGCGTTTTGCGCCCGGATGGCCGACACGCTGGAGCGCTACCCGATGGCCACGGGCGCGATCATGGACGGGCCGGAGTGGGGCTACGAGATCGTGAAACATCGCTCCTTCTTCTTTAACGATCTGCCGGAGTCCGTGGCCGGGAAGTGCAAAGAATTAGGCTATGACTATGCTGCGCTGGCGCGGGCGAAGGACCGGCTGCTGGACCGGCTGCACGGGCTGACCCCGCGCGAGGTGCGCCTGCACGCGCCGGGTGGGCTGGTGGGGGCGTTCCGGCTGTTCGGGGCGGACCCGGACCTGATGGCCTGGTTTCGGTTTCGCGCCGAGGCGATGACGGACTTCTTCCGGAGGGTGCGGGCGGACGTGGACGGGGCGGTGGGCCATCCGGTGAAGCTGGGGTTGGGGCCGCGCTCCGCCTGCTTTGCGCCGCTGTGCGGGTATGACCTGGGGGAGCTGGCGGGGGTCATCGACGTGTTGCTGCCGAAGCACTACATCTGGCACCGGGGGTTCGACGGGATGTACGGGACGGTCTGCCGCTACGTGGAGACGCTCGTGGAGTGGAATCCGGGGCTGAGCGACGGGGATGCCCTGGCGGTGGTGGGGGCGCTGTTCGGGCTGGAGCTGCCGGAGGTGACGGACCGGCGGGACTTCGACCGGGGTTTTCCGCAGGCGTTCTTCGACAGGATAGTGACGCAGGAGACGCGGCGCGCCCTGGCCGTGGTGGAGGACCCGGAGCGGATCGTGCCCTGGGTGGACTCCGGGCGCAAGCCGCACGACGGGGACCCGGTGAGCGCGGGGGACCTGCGGCGTCTGCTGGTGGCCGCTCAGGAGGCCGGGCTGAAGAGGTTCCTCTACCACCACCACGAGAACCTGACGGCGGGGGAGTGGGCGGTGATGTCGGAGCTGTGCGGCGCGGCGTGGGGGCCGCTGAAGAGCGATTACGTCCCGCCGGACAGGCCGGTGCTGTGAATCGAGAGGGATCCCGTGTTTGAACGAATCTTGAAACGCATGCGGGAGAAGATTCGCTCGCGCCAATACATCATGACACGCCATGCAAGAAAAGAGATGAATGACGAGGAATTGACTATTTACGATGTCGAACGAGGTATTCTTACTGGTAGAATTCTGGAGCGTCAGAAAGATCGAGAGACTGCTGAATGGAAATACCGGGTCAGAGGAGAGACCGTTGGAAGCGGCGAAGTCGAAACCATTGCGAAGCTGAGCCCGACCGGTAAGCTGGTCATTATAACGGTATATGTGCCGTAAGAAAGGAGGAAGATCGTATGGTATGCGACATTTGTGGAAAAAAGGGGGCATACATTCGTAAAGTTACCGAAACCTATGGCAAAGGCAAAAATCTGTTGGTCGTGGAGAATATCCCTATGGTGAGTTGCCTGCACTGCGGGGAGAGTTACTTTACAGCAGAAACACTCCATGAGATTGAGCGCATCAAACTCCATCGCAAGAGTTTTGCAGTTGAGCGCTCTGTAGAAGTCGCCAGTTTTGCATCGCGTTAAGAACCTCGTTAAGTATTCCTAAAATGTATGAAAAACAAGGGCAACTCTTACCCTGGATTGCGTCTTGGTTTCGGGTCTTCAAGTATGACTGGCTGCTTTACCAGGATGTGCAGGGGTTTCATCACCTTGAAGAGTTGATCGGCCAGTTTGTGGAGTATTACAACCATCAGCGCCATCACGAGGCCTTTGGATATGTCACGCTCTATCATAGGCATACGGGTCAGGATCAGCAAATCCTTGAGACCAGAAGGAAGTGAAGGGAGGAGGCTCGACGGCGACGCCTGATTATCCATCGTCAGCAGGCATCCCTGGTTACTCCCCAGGCTGCCTGAAAACTTGACTCCACCTCCGGCATTTACCACTGGACATCTCAGAAATATTGCAGTCTGGAATGACCTGCCCGCTGACGGTGCGACGCCAACAGATGATGACATCATCAAAAAGTTCTACGCATAGGATTCCAGCAAGGGGCGCCTTTCTCAAGATCGTCTCTTCTCAGCTCTTCGCTGGATGCGAAAGAAGGATCTCGTTCCGACAGGAACAGGGAAGAGAACCAAATCGAGTTGATGGACGACGCCCAGGCAAGGTGTTCTGCACCACCGTAGTTCAATCCACGTTGGGCTAATCCAGGAAAGTGTAGAGAATCGAACCATGAGCATCCTTGTCCCCGGCGCCCGCCAACTCTCCACACACCACATCACGATCCGCGTCCCGTGGCACGATTCCGGCTGGACGGGGGCGGTTTGCGAACGCCCGCTGGAGAACACGAGTTGCCTCATTCTCCCTCGTATTGGCGGAGGCAAGCGCGACGAGGTCGAGATGCGCTGCGCTGGGAAACGGCTCGATGGGTTGCAGGCCGAAGACAGGCCCCCGTGCATTGGGGAGCGGGTGTCGTTCATGGCCCCGTTCGAACTGCGGCGCACGATGACCCACCCCTACGCGGAGAACTTCCCGGAGACGCACGGGCACTTCGCCCCCACGCGCCTCGTGCAGTCACCGTACTCAGCAGCCTGCGTACCGTACCGGTGGCTGCTGAAGGAGAAGGTCGAGGGGAACCCGCGGGACGGCGAGATCGGAATCGCGGAGCGGCTGAAGCTTGGCTGGGTACCGGACCGGGAGCCGGACATCCGAAACAGGATCGGCAAAGAGGTGGACACAGACTGGGTACAGGAGCGCGACAATCAGCTCGCGCTTCTAGACACCTTCTTTGGGGCGCTGCGCCCGGACGAGTCGCTCTGCTTTTTCTACGCTAAGCGCACGCCGCTCTCGGAGCAGTCGCGGCGCGTGATCATCGGTGTAGGACGGGTGCTCTCGGTGGGCGAAGCAACGGAATATGCCTACAAGGTGAAGAATCCGACGCTCCGTTGCGTTCTCTGGGAGCGGAACGTCGGTCACTCCATCCGTCCGGGCTTCACTGACGGGTTTCTGTTTCCGTACCGGGAGGCGCTCGAGTTGGCGGAACGGGAGGACATCGACCCGGAACAGTTCGTGGCTTTTGCCCCGGACGAGTGCTTCGATGCTTACTCCTACTGCTCGGAGCTTCTGGCTCACGATGGTGCCGTGGCTTCGCTCGTGGCCTGTGCGGGGGCGCTGCACCGCATCCGTGGGCGCATCGAGGGACCCTGGGACCAGGTGCTCGCGTGGATCAACGCCCAGCTCAACCACCTCTGGAGGGCGAGGGGCGCGTTTCCGGGCCTGGGCTCGGCGCTTTCGGCCTTTGGTTACGAGTGGGGCTTTCAGCACGGAAGTCTTCTCGCCTACGAGATCGAGCTACTGCGCGAGCGCAATGAAGGCGGAAACCCGTGGGTGCTGGTGGACGCGGTGATGGAGAAGCCGGCGAGACTCAGCGATCCCCTCGCGAAGCTGCTCTCCGCCGGGCTGCGGAAGGGCTGGAAACGGCTCGCAGTCGAGCGACGTGCGCTGCTGGAACTCCTGAGCCGCTGTGCTGTCTCTGAGAATCAGGCGCTACGTATCTACGACCCGACAGAGCGCGCCGACGCGGGTATCGAGGCGACCGATGGCGCAATCCTTTCCAACCCCTACATTCTCTTCGAGGATGATCGGCACGCAGCCGACCCGATCGTGTTCGGGACCGTGGATCGTGGACTATTCCCAGACGAGTCGATACGCCGGGAGTTTCCGATACCCAAGCCAAGCTGTGTCGAGGATCCGGCCGATCCGCGGCGCGTCCGCGCTCTGGTCGTGGACCTCCTGGAAGAGGCCGCGCAGGAGGGACACACGCTATTGCCCCGGAGCTGGGTCATTCGGCGGGCTCGGGAGCGGGCTCTCCAGCCCCCGTGCCCACTTGGCGAGAATGTGCTCGATACCATGGAGGAGGGCTTCGCGCCTGTCATTGAACGTGCTGTCACGCGGGCAGGGGAGCCAGCCTACCAGGTCGACCGATTGGCGGAGTGCCGGGCGATTATCCGCCGTGAGATTCTGGGACGCAAGAAGGGAAAGCCACATACCGTCGACTGTGACTGGCGCGGGCTTGTGGACCGGGGCCTCAATGAGCCCATGCCGAAAGTCGAGGCGGAGCGCGAACTTGAGGAGCGCGCGCGGGCGGAGAAGGCCGCTGCGCTCGTGCAACTTTTCCGCGCTCGTCTCTCCGTCCTGATCGGACCGGCAGGGACCGGGAAGACCACACTCCTTCGTATGCTCTGCGCCCTTGATGAGGTCGCGGCGAAGGGCCTCCTGCTCCTCGCGCCTACCGGCAAGGCACGCGTCCGGCTGGAAGAACAGACCAGATTACGCGGTTCAGGTTTCACACTCGCCCAGTTCCTAAACCGCCACCATCGCTACGACGGTGACACCGGAGCCTATTTCCCGAACCGCAAGGCGCCCCGGTGCGGCGACTACCATACCGTGATCGTCGACGAGTGCTCAATGCTGACCGAGGAGCAGCTCGCGGCGTTGATCGACTCTCTCACGAACGTAGAGCGACTGGTGCTTGTTGGCGATCCGCGTCAGCTTCCGCCTATCGGTGCGGGACGTCCCTTCGTGGACATTGTGAACGAACTGGTTCCTGCGGACGTCGAGACCCTTTTCCCGCGCTGCGGACCCGGGTATGCCGAGCTTACCATCCCACGTCGGCAACAGGGCGAGTCGCGCGTGGATGTGCTTCTGGCCTCACACTTCAGCGGGCGACCGCTCGATCCCGGGGCCGACATCGTGTGGGACGTGCTCGCATCCGGAGAAAGCGACCGGTTGCGTCTCGTCCGGTGGGATCACCCCCAAGAGCTACACGAGAAGATCGTTGAAGAGCTGGTACGGGCCCTGAAGCTTGCTGGGCCGGACGACGAGTTGGGCTTCGAGGAGTCGCTGGGAGGCGCGCGGCACGGCGATATTCCCTGGGCTTTCTTCTGGAGCAGGTTCGGCGACAACCCAGGGGCCGCATCCAGGGCCGAGGCGTGGCAGGTCCTGTCACCCGTCCGAGCTGGCCTCGTTGGCGTCGACGCCTTGAATCGCATGCTCCAGGAACGCTTCCGCCGGCAGGTGCGGGAGCTCGCCGAGACGGAAGGTTGGGGACGCAAGGTGCCTCGGCCGGTTGGTCCCCAAGCGCTCCTCTACGGCGACAAGGTGATCAACATTATCAATAAGCGCCGCCGTGACGTCTGGCCGAAGCCTGATGGTGAGGCTTATCTGGCGAACGGAGACATCGGCATCATCGTTGGCCAGTACAAGACACAAAGGTTCAAGGGACTCCCATGGAAGCTAGAGGTTGAGTTTGCGGGACAACTTGGCGCCAAGTACGGCTTCAGCAAAGGCGAGTTCGGCGACGATGGCGACAACCCCTTAGAGCTCGCCTACTGTCTCACTGCACACAAGACACAGGGAAGCGAGTTCGGCCTGACCTTCGTCGTACTCACTAACCCCTGCTGGCTGCTTTCACGCGAGCTTTTGTATACGGCACTCACACGCCATCAGGAGCGATTGGTCATCCTGCATCAGGGGCCGCTTGCCGAGTATCGCCGCTACTCAGGCGACGAGTACTCGGAGATCGCACGGCGCGTAACGAACCTATTTTCCGAGCCTCAGCCGCGCGCGATCACGGTCAGAGCACAGCAGCGATTCCTGGAGGAGAGCCTGATCCACCGAACCGAGCGGGGCGATCTCGTACGGTCAAAGTCTGAACTCGTCATAGCCGACAAGCTCTTCGCGCGGGGCATCGACTACGCCTACGAGCAACCCCTCGTGTTACCGGACGGACGCGTTCGCTACCCGGACTTCACAATCACCGATCACGCCCGTGGCGTCACGTTCTATTGGGAGCATCTCGGTCTGCTGGATGATCCTGGGTACCGCGCCCGGTGGGAGAAGAAGCGGTCGGAGTACGTGGCAGCGAGCATTCTCAGGTGGCAGGACGGCGGCGGAGACGCTGGGACGCTAATCGAAACTCGTGATGATCCGGGTGGCGCCCTCGACGCGGAGAGAATCGCCCAACTTATTGAAGGGGTATTGAGTTGATTTGCGGAAGTAGAAGTCTAATAAGCCGATAAACTAACAATCACCAGCGGCGCCCGTAGCTTATCAAGGAGACAAAGTGCCTGAGCCGCAATTCCAGGTAGGCAACCAGATTCGCGTCGTAAGTGCCCGGCAGCGCGTCGGTGCGATCACGGGCGAACCCACGCGACGCCAGGGGCAGTTCTGGTATCCAGTCTTCTTTGGGCCAGGACAGACCGACATCCTTCCTGAAGAGGATATTGAGCGCTATACGGGTACGAACGACGTCCCCTCGATGATGCGGGAAGGCATCTTCGCAGGACGTGAGGCACTCTCGCGGCTCGTGACGCAGCTCAAGTTGACCCTCGATCTCCGCTCCCAGGTCTATTCCCTTTTCGCGTCGAAAACGGAATTCCTTGCCTACCAGTTCAAACCCCTCCTTAAGTTCTTGGAGTCGCGCACCCAGCGTTTGCTGATCGCCGACGAGGTGGGACTTGGTAAGACAATTGAGGCAGGCCTGATTCTGACCGAATTGCGACACCGACGACCGGACCTCAATAGGGTGTTGATCGTGCCACCAGCCCACCTGCGGCGGAAGTGGCAGGAGGAGATGCGCCGTCGCTTTGGTCGGCACTTCAAAATTCTTGATAGCCGAGATGTGCATGAGTTCCTTCGGAACTACGAACGTGAGGGCACGGGGACAGAAGTCTGGGGGATCGTGTCGCTCCAGACCCTTCGCGGGGAGCGCGTGATGGAGCGATGGGAGGCAGTGGGTCCGCAGATGGATCTTATCGTCTTCGATGAAGCAGGGAGGCTCCGCAATCGTGAGACGCGCTCTCACAGAGTGGCGAGCATTGTAGCCGAGTCGTCCGATGCATTTCTCCTGCTCACCGCTACGCCCGTACAAACCAGGACTGAGGATCTCTTCAACTTGTTGAGCCTCCTCGATCCTGAAGCCTTTGACCGTTTTGAAGTCCTCTTCGAGGAGCAGCTCCAGGCCAACGGTCACGTGCTGGCGGCGCTCTCCTTGCTCCGTTCAGGAGATGTCTCGCTAGATGCCGTGCTGGGGCGATTGCGGGGTGTAGAACAGACTGCACTCGCGGCCCGGTTCCTCGAAAATCCTATTTATCAAGAGCTTGTGGAACGGATTCCGGGACTCGGGGAGCCGACCCGGAGGGAGCGCATTGAGCTACAGCGTGACGTCGAGTCACTGACCGTCTTCGGACATGTGTTGAGTCGTACCCGCAAGCGTGACGTCCACGAAAAGCAACCAGAGCGGCGGGCGCAGGTATGGCGGTGTCGTAACGTATCACCCGCCGAAAGGGAATTCTACGCAGAGGTTACGCGCCTCTGCCGGGAAGCCTACGATCAGGCGGACGACCGTCGCGGCGCTTCCTTCGGGATCATCCAGCCGCAGCGACAGATGGCAAGCTGCATGGTCGCAATGGTGGACTATGTGGCGGTGCGACTCCGGGGTCATGGCGATCAAGAGCTCGAACAGGCAGATGTGGAGCCAGACGAAGAAGAGAACGGTGGAAGAGCCAGCGGAACCAGACCACGATGGGAGGAGCTAGGTGACCTCGAAGGATGGCGGCAAAGGTTAGTCGCACACGACAGCAAGTTTCGCGGCCTCGTCGAAGTGCTTCACCACCTCGATGTTGAGGAGTCTGATGCGAAGGTACTTGTCTTTACTTTTTTCAAACGAACTGTCCAGTATCTGAAGCAGCGATTGGCGGATGAGGGCATTTACGCCCTCATCCTAACGGGTGATACTCCGACGGATCCAGATAATCCCGACCTCGATGAGCGACAGCTTACCATCGAACGCTTCCGCCAGGACCATAAAGTTCGTGTACTTATTGCGACAGAGGTCGCAGACGAGGGTCTCGACCTCCAGTTCTGCCATTGCATGGTGAACTACGACCTCCCCTGGAATCCCATGCGGATTGAACAGCGGATCGGCCGGATCGACCGCATCGGGCAGGCATCAGACGTTATTAAAATTGTGAACCTCTGTATGCCCGACACGGTCGAGGACCGTATCCTCGAGCTCCTTTATGAGCGGATCGGAATTTTCGAACAGAGTATAGGCGACCTCGAGTCCATCGTAGGGGAAGTGATAGAGGAGCTTCAACAAAGCCTTTTCTCAGCACATCTAACGCCAGAAGAAGAGGAGCGGCGTATTCGGCAGGCCGCCGACGTGATTGAGCGGCGAGCGCAAGACTCGGAACGGTTCCAAGACGAGTCGCAAGCCTTGATCGGCCAGGACGAGTTCTTCCTGGACGAAATCGAGCACGCCCGCAAACGCCGGCGCTACATAACCGGCGAGGAACTGGTGATTTACCTGCGTGATTTTCTAGCCGAGAACCACCGGACATGCAGGCTCCAGACCGACGAGGCGAGAGAGGATGTCTATCGGCTGCGTGTGACGGATGCTCTGCACAGGGCTGTGCGAGCTGCGCTTCCGCATGGCGACCAGGAGGTGATCAGCTTTCTCTCAAGGAGCGAAGGTGGCGAGATTCTGCTCACAACACGGCCGGACTTGGCTGAGGAAAACGCAGGACTCGACCTGCTGAGCTTTTATCATCCTCTGGTCCGTGCTGTGAACCGCCATTATCAAGACAATGCGGATGAACTCCCCCCGGTGAGTCATGTGCGGCTTCGCACTGACGAGGTGCCGCATGGCACTTATATCTGGCTGCTCTATTCGACAGAGATAAGCGGTGCACGTCCCATCTGTGATCTCGAGCTGATAGCGCTTGAAATCGAAGGCCAGAATGCCCTCGACGAGGACACCTGCGAGACCCTCCTTTGGCAGATGGTCGCAGAGGCCGACTCGGTGCCTGAGGCGAGTCGGCTATCAGGAATTTCTCCTGATTTACTTGCTGCCGCAGAGGAAGAACTCGTCTCGCGTCTCAATGCCAAGTTTGAGGGCCGCCGCCGTGCCAATGAGGCACTGGTTGCAAATCGCTTGGCAAGCCTTCGTGAGACCTACGAAAGGAACCGAGAACTCCGCGAGCGGAGGATTTCGGAGGCAAGATACCACCAGCGAATGGAACCCTACATCAGAGGTCTGGAAACGCGACTTCGGACCCTCGATACGGGATACTTTGCCAAGGTGGATGAGGTGAATGCGACGCGAGAGATGTCACGGAGCTACAAGCTGCGTGGAGGCGGAATCGTGGAGGTTCGCCGTGTCAGATGATTGGAAAGAGAAGCTTCGCAACATTCGGCGGGACATGTCTGAACAGCCGATGGAAGGGAAAGGGAAAAAGCTGTCTCAAAAGCCCATGGTGAGGCGTCCCTCCGAAGGCTTGAAACCGAAAGCTGTGAAGGGTCAGGAACGTACCGGCGATGCTGCCAAGCAGAGGAACCCCATGGCCCGGTCAGGCCCCCCATTGCCTCCTGAACCTGACCGAGGAGAAAATCCCACATTCAATATCGGCATCGATGTCGGCACGAGTACGACGAAGGTGTGCTTCCGGCCTCCCGGCGCCTCCACCAAGGTGTATGTGATCTCATTAGGCTCCGAAGATACGGCGCTGTGCCCGTCCACTGTCACCGTTGAAGGGGGGTGCTTGTATTTCGGTTCGGAGGCGGAGAGGCGTGCTCATGCGTCCGGGGCGCAGGTTTTTCGCCAGTTCAAGGTTTGCGTTGCCTGCGAGGTGGGCCTTAAGTCCGAGGTACCAACTTCCGGTTGCCGATGCAAGCGTCGAGCCGATACTGGAACTTGCTCAGCCATCTTTACTCTCTCAAATACCGAGAATACCGTGCTTGCCTCTGACCTCCTCACATTCTTCCTATCATGGGCTATGGGCGAAAGCCGTCGCCGGATACCCAATGATTTGACCGGAGGACGGCTTCCGCGCACTACCTACAGCATCTCAGCTCCGGTGGATCAGATTGACGCAGGATCGAAGCTTAACGGCGCCTACGCCCGGGTCGTATTCCACGCCTGGCGACTATCGAGCGCGATTCAGCAGGGAACTGGACTGACTGAGGCGCTCTCTTGGATTGCCAGCGTCCAAAGTGTGCCGCTTCCTCCAGAGGGAGATCGCGCTGTCGAACTATGCCCTGAATCCGGAGCGATTGCGGCCGGATATGCCATGTCTCCGGAAATAGAAGAAGGACTGTACACGGTGATTGACATCGGGGCGTGGACCACTGAGATGGCGTTTTTACGATACACTGAAGTGGGTAGGCAGACGACGGGACGCTCGGCGCTCGCGTTCTACGCAGCCCGCTCGCACCGCGTTGCAGCAAATCAGGTAGACGAGCGCTGCCGTAACCATTTGCTTCAGATGTACAACGCCTCTGCCTCGAATGACGGATTGCTCGCAGATCGTATTCGGCAGCAGCGTGAAGCGAATGTTTTCGGCAAAAGGCTACTTCAGATATATACCGATCGCCCGGAGAAGCGCCCCAGGCAATCGGCGCTCCAGTTCGCGCAGGACCTGGTGGCGGAGGAACTGCGACGGTGCTTTATCATGACCTTCGGAGAGGCATACGAGAAGGAGAAATTCGAGGATCGGTGGAGGAATCAGCTCCGGGTCCTCTTTGCGGGCGGAGGGTCGCTGGATCCCGTGCTTCGCTCGGGCATTGAGCATCCCTTTATATCCCAAGACCAAGCCCAAGACCAGATGGTACCGCCGCCCAGCGATCTTGTCGGACTTCCCCTCCGTGTAGGATACCCCCGCTTCCTCGTTGCCTATGGGCTGGCGCATGGGAGCGCTCGATGGCCTCGGGGTTTCCTCCCTTCCGAGGTTCTTCCCTTCCGCCTGGACCGGAGGGTGCTCCCGACATCGGAGGAGCTTGGATACGATGACCCGTAGATCGTTTACGGATAGACAGAGCCGATTCTGGCTGGTACCTGTCCTCTCGCCGAGTCCATTCACACCGGCCAGTCCTACCAGACCCGCCTTGCCTCGGTGCCGGGACCCGCGGTGCTGCCATCCGCCGAGGAAGGAGTCGGAGGCGCCCTTAGGCATTGCCACGCGATGGGACATCGTGGCGATCACGAGACCGTCAAGTCCTACTAGACCTTCCTCGACCCGCCATCGACAGGCTACTGGGTTGTCATCCGCCGAAAGATGAAGTTGCCTTATGAGCGATCACACGGCCGACTACCCGGCAAGACAGCAGGAGTTGTTCGAGACTGAAAGCGCTCGGTCCTTGTTGGACCAACTCCTGGCAGACTCTCGGCTGTACACGCAGAGCAAGGACTACAAGGACCTGCTCGACTTTGTCGTCCGCCTTCGCAACTTCGCGCCGTTCAACGCCATGGGGTGCACTCCCGGAAAGAGGGCACTGGATTATGCTGCCAGGGCAAGTGGATAGAGTGTCTGAATCGTCGTAGAGCACAGCAACTCCCGGATGAAT
>Ga0209399_10000154_pt1 | contig 40814 bp, 35 predicted proteins | sample OV2TP3_FD_184130 | JGI IMG/M metagenome (GOLD analysis project Ga0209399, IMG submission 184130) | Hot spring microbial communities from Beatty, Nevada to study Microbial Dark Matter (Phase II) - OV2 TP3 (SPAdes) (version 3) | ecosystem: Environmental > Aquatic > Thermal springs > Hot (42-90C) ... | reverse complement strand
CCGGGGTCTTTTGTCGCCAGGCCTCCACGGCAGACGCCCGGGGCGTGCCGTAGAACGTCGAATCGACCTCCACGGTCCGGAAGTGACGGGAGTAGAGGCCGAGCAGGGCGTGGCTCTGCGCATCCGCCGGGTAGAAGGCGCCGATCCAGTCCTTGAAGGTCCATCCCGACGTGCCGATCAGGATTTCCATACGCGCTACCAATCGAAGAACCCGAGTTCCTCCAGTTCCTTCCTGAGCAAGGCCCTGGCGGCCTCACTCAGGGGCACGAGGGGACGGCGCGACGCGCCGCAGTCGATCCCCAGGAATCCCATCGCAGCCTTGAAGGCCGGGAGGCCGCCGTGCCGGATCATCGCCGCGATGGCCCGGTTCGCCCTGAACTGGAGGTCCTGGGCCGTCGTCAGGTCCCCGGCGCGAAACGCCCGGTCTGCTGCCACGAAGACCTGCGGGATCAGGTTGTAGGTGGTCCCGATGGCCCCGTCCGCGCCCATGATCCGGGCTGCGACGAACACCTCGTCCGGGCCGGACAGGACGTTCAATCTCCCGCCGAAGGCCTCCTGAATCTGGCGCATGAGGAACAGGTTGTAGTCGGTGAACTTCAACCCCCGCAGCGTCGGGATTCCGGAGAGGCGCTCGGCAAAGTCCCGCGCCTCCACGCTCACCCCCGTGGCCCCCGGAAAGTAGTAGACGTGGAGCGGCAGATCGGATGCCTCGCCAATGAGCCGGTAGTGATCGACCATCCCCTGAAGGCCCACGCGATAATAGATGGGGGGGATGGAGCTGATGGCGTCCGCCCCGATCCGCTGCGCGTGCCGGGCCAGGTCCGCGGCCTCATCCGTGGAGGGCGCGCCCACGTGGACGATCACGGCGGCAGATCCGGCCACTTCCTTCACGACCCCCTCGGCCAATCGCCTGCGCTCGTCTGAGTTCAACAGCAGACCCTCTCCGCTCGACCCGCCCACGAAAAACCCGCTGCACCCCGCGTCCAGCGCCCGGCGGACGATCTTCACGGCGGTCTTCAGGTCGATCTCTCCGTTCCGGTCGAACGGGGTCAACAGCGCGGGCAGGATGCCCGTGATTTTTTTTGTTTCATTCATAGCGGTAAATCTACCCTCACGTTTCCGCGATGCTGCGAGGCGAGCATGGCCAGGATGATCTCCACGACGCGGCGGCCGTCCCGGCCCGAGGACGACGGCGCGCCTCCGTGCTCCATGAGGTGGATCAACTCCTCGATCCCGGCCAGGATGCCCGCGCTCCGGTAGGCCGGGATGCGGATGGGCTGACCCATCAGGCCTCGTCCCTGTGCTGCACTCCACAGTGCCCCCCCGGCGTCATTGACGGAGACCTTTCCCGTCTCTCCGACCAGGTCCAGCGAGAACTCCGGGGGGGTGTTTTTGGAGCCATTGTAGAAGGCCCGAACGCCGTTCTGGAAGTGGATGTGGCCCGACACGCCGGGGTCGGTCGCCGGGTCGCGCCCCCCATCCCCCGCGTAGGCCGGGCCGTAGTCGCGAAACTCGTCGTCCAGCTCCGCGAAGACCCAGGCGGGATCTGACTCCGCGAAGAAGCAGATTGTGTCGATCAGGTGCGTGCCGTTGCGGAAGACCATCGAGCGGGGGCCGCCGAGGGTGGCGACGATCCGGGACAGCTTTCCGATGGCGCTCTCACGGATAAGGCGACGGGCCTCGTGGTAGAGGGGGTTCCAGCGCCGGGTGTGGTCCACGAGCATCTTTGCGCCGTGTTTCTCAACAGCGGCGAGCATCCGGTCCGCGTCGCTGAGGGAGGTGGCCAGGGGCTTCTCGCAGAAGATGCCCCGGACGCCCGCCTCGGCCGCGGCCACGACGATGTCCGCGTGCCGATGGTCCGAGGTGGCCACGGTCAGGATGTCCAGGCGCTCCTTCGCGAGCATCTCCCGGAAGTCCGTGTGGCGATGGACCTCCGGCCAGACGCCTCCCCACCGGGACGCGAACTGGTCCATGAGATCGGGCTTCAGCTCGCAGACGGCGACGACCTGCGTCTGCGGCAAGGCGGCGAAGGCGGCGGCGTGGGACCCCGGCATGGGGCTTGCGAGCGGGCCTTCGGCCTTCCTGGGTGCGGCTGCGGCGATGCCTGTGAGGCCGACGATGCCGACGCGGTACATGATAAGTGATCTCCCGTTGGGTTTGTGAGGTAGGGCGGAGTTCAGTGACGGAACAGCATCTGTCTCAGCGTCCGGTTTTGCCACTTTTCTTTAGAAGAAAAGTGGCACAAAAGAAGGGCGCGCCTCAAGCGCCGGAGGGGCTGGGCGCGACGCAAGGGCATTGCTCCAGAAGACGGATCGTCCAGAGGTTTCCATTGCGGCTTACTGCCTCTCCTGAACCCCAGTGGTTAGCCCTTCTGCGTCGCGCCCTTATCGTTTAGACATGCCTTTTCCCCCTCTCCCCTCGGGGGAGGGGGGAAAGGGGAGAGGGGTCTGAAAGTCGGGACGGCGCGGCCTTTAAAACGTCTTGTACCCCGAGCCGGTCAGCAGGAATCTATCTCTCCCCGGGTCGAGGAACGACAGCGCGATCTCGTCGCCCTCGGACACCGGCTCCACGCCCTTCAGGGCGATCCGGTGGCGGACACGGACGCGGCAGCCCCACTCGTCGTTCACGTCCCCGGAGGACGCGCCCCGCCAGTGGGCCAGGTAGCTCAGGGACCCATCTCGCAGGACCTTGTAGATGACCAGGTCGCCCGGTTTCACGGGCAGGACGGGGGGGGGCTCCACGTAGACGCCGTCCTCCTCCACGCCCACCACTTTGAGGACGTTCATGACCAGGTGCGGGGTGTCGGCCAGGGCGATCTCATAGCGTCTCTCCCCGGCGTCCCGCACGGCGTCTATCGTGAAGCTGGACCGCTCCTCCCGGTGGAGGACCTGGATCACCTCTCCGCGCAGCCGGTCGCCGGCCGGGATGGGGTCCTCGGACTCGATGATGAGGGTCTTCTCGATGTCGTCGAAGTCGAGCAGTCGGCCTGTCCGGGAGGGGGCGCCGAGGACCGACTCCCCGTCGGCTGCCGCGTGGGTCCCGGCGATCACGGCGAGGAAGCGGAGGCCCTGCGGCCCGAAGGAGGCCAGGGTCAGCTCCCCGTCGGTGGAGATGATGTGTCCGTCGTCCTCGACGCGCATCTCGACGGGCGGGTCGCCCTGGTAGGCGCTCAGGAGGTAGTCGGTCCGGTCGGGGAGGACGACCTTGAGGGCCACGGCGGACTCCAGGTCAGGAGAGACGCGCATCTGCTCCACGCGCCGGATGAAGGGCCGGCCGCGGTAGGGCTCCAGGACGGAGACGTAGATCTGAAGCTGGTCGGTCCTGCGCCGGCGGACGCAGACGAGGGTCATCCGCTCGCCGAGGTCCCGGTTGTCCAGCCAGCGCTGCGCCGGGGCGGACCCGGCGATCACCTCGGAGCCGGGGGCGTCCAGCAGGTGCCAGCGGAGGAAGGCGTGGGGGTCGATCTCCGGCTCCGCGTCCTTCGACGGCCACTCGGCCACCTCTCCCCAGGTGGCGGTCCAGGGGCCGGAGGAGGCCCCGACCTGGAGGCCGTTGACGTTCTTCTCGCCGTGGCCGTCCCCGCACTCGAACGCGAATCCGCTGTAGGCGTAGAGGTCCGCGTCCGGGTCCGCGTGGGGGAGCAGGTCGATGCCCCTGACCTCGAACTTCCGGCCGGCGGCGTGAAAGAAGAGGTCCTGGCAGGCGCCGCCCCGGGCCCGGAAGACGTCCAGGACGTAGGCGTCCTTCTCGTCCACGTCGACCAGGGCGACGGCGCGGCCGTAGACCGGGCGCTCCCCGCGCACGTGCGCCAGTTCGGCGGGGTCGAGCTCCGCCGCGTCCATCGCCTGAAGGCCGGGGAGGACCTTGAAGAATTTGCGGAGGTCTCCGCGAAGCTGTCCGGTGACCGCAGGGTCCCCCTTCGCATCGCGCAGGACCAGGGTGTTGTGCGCCGGATAGGTCCTGATCCACCGGGTGGTCATGTAGTGGACGGACCCCATGTAGCCGAGGTCCGTGGCCAGCTCGTGCCCCTTGGCGTAGAGGAGGAGGTTGAGGGGGGCGAGGTGGTAGTGGCTCACGCGCTCCGTGTAGTCGAGGGAGACGATCCGATGGTCCCCGCCCGCGCCGCTGCGCAGGAGGCCCTTCCGGTTCTCGTGGAGGAGGGAGGGCTTCAGCGTCAGCGGACGGATGAGCTCCAGTTTCCCGTCTCCGCTCCTGCGGAGGCGCCCGGCGCAGGAGGCCGGGAGGCCGTTGCCGAGCCGGTCGATCAGGTCGAACAGGCCGACCGGCAGCTCGGCGTAGACGAGCGAGTCCTCCCAGGGGATCAGGCGGCCGTCCGGGAAGGCGCACCGAAGGGACTTGGACAGGGTCTCCCGGATGAGGGGCATGCCCAGGAGGTCGAGGGCTCCGGTCGCAGGATCGACGTGGGGGGCCTTCCGGTCGAATGCACCGGACAGGCCCTGAAGTCGGGCGGCGACGTTCAGGACGCCGAAGGAGGAGGCGGTGTAGGAGGGCGCGCCCTCCCGCCCCAGGCCGTCGCCGGTGAAGAAGTTCCGGAAGAAATAGACGATGTCCCTGGCCACGGTCTCGACCAGCTCGTCGTTGCCCAGCATCAGGGCCAGGTCCAGGCGGGGGTGCTGCGTGGAGGAGGAGAGGTTGTCCGCGCCGGTGACGAGGTGGTAGGGGTGGAGGGTGTGCTCCACGATGCCGCGCTTGAGGAGGAGGTCCCTGTTACGCCGCCTCAGCCGCTCCTCGTCGCCGTCGGAGGAGGTGACGATGCGCTCGGCGATGTCCCGAAGGCCCGCCTCGACCTCGGCCTCGGTGAAGGCCTCCGCCACGAGGCAGTAAGCGGACAGGAGGCCCTCGGCGCAGGAGGCCTTGGCGTTCCAGGTTCCGGGGAAGCGGTTGGCCAGGGCACGATACTTCGAGGCGCTCAGGGGCCGGTCCGCGCCATTATCGATGCAGTCGTCGATGGTGATGAGGCGGTAGCCGGGGTAGCGCCCGATGCGCCGGGTCCCGTAGAACTCGGAGAGGCGGTCCCGCAGGGTCTCCTGGGAGATGTCCAGAATGGCGCTCAGGTAGGGGTCCCCCAGAAAGGCGCGGGAGAGCGCCACGAGCAGGCGCCTGGCCTGGCGGGCGTAGGCGCTGGCCTTTCCGACGGCGTCCGCCTCCAGCCGCATGGCGCAGTGGTAGGCGACCCCGAGCTTCGGAATGATGTCGTAGCAGAGGGCCGTGAAGATGTTGGAGACGCAGAGGCCGGTGAAGTAGAAGGCGTCCGTAGGCTCCATGTAGCCGTGCGCCTCCCCGTCCCATCGGTCGCAGGGGATGCCCCGGTGGGCCCTGCTCCAGCCGGGGGTGTGGTCCTCGCGCCAGATTTCGTCCGCGGGCCGGCAGCCGTCGCCGTCGTCGGGGTAGCGGGGGTTCGGGTAGAAGGGGTGCTTCCGGCCCTCCTGCTCGCAGAGGGGGCAGCCGAGGCGCCAGGGGTCGTCGATGGTCCAGCGGAAGGTGCTGTAGTAGCGGACCTGAAAGGGGTGGATGGGGCAGGCGCAGGTGTAGATGCCGCGCGGCTCCACGGTGGAGACCAGATCAAATGCCCAGCCCTCGCCCTTTGCGACGTAGCGATCCGCTGCAGTCAGGGTCGCCTGAACCCTCTGGACGGTCTCCTCGTCGCCGTCCCGGAACCGGCGCTCGATCTCCTCGAAGGGCGTGCGGTCGATGAGAATGTGGGGTTGCGAAGGAATGACGATGCGGCGGATAAGGGGACCGTTCATGATTTGATCTCCACGCGCCGCCCGGTCCGATTCGACTCGTAGGCCGCGTCGATCACCTGCATCACGCGCAGGGCGTCCTGGCCGGTGGCGGGGGGCGCGCCGCCTGTCTGCGCGGCGCGGATGAAGTCCCGCACGAACTCCAGGCCGAAGGCCCCGCCGTAGGCGTCGGATTTCCCAAAGTCGTACTGGATCACCCGGCCCGGCGCGGCCTCCCAGCCGGGGGCCACGCTCTCGATGTGAAGGCCGGTGGCCTCCCGCTCGAAGGGGCGCCACATGAGCCGGCCCAGGGTCCCCCGGATGCCGATGAAGCTGTCGTAGGTCGCGCCGGTGTAGCCGCTCCGGCTGACCGGGAGCATGTAGCCGCACTGGAGGGTGCCGAGCGCGCCCCTGCCGAACCGGAGGGAGAGGCAGGCCACGTCCTCCACGTCGATGGCCTCGCCGCTGAGGGTGTCGGTCAGGGCGGACACGGCGGCGATCTCGTCGTCGAGCAGGTAGCGGATCAGGTCCAGGTAGTGGCAGCCGAGCCAGGAGAGCATGCCTCCGCCGGCCAGCTTTTTGTCGAACAGCCAGTGGCGGGGGTTTCGGAATTTCACCTGGGAGGTGATCAGGCGCAGCTCCACGGCCATCACGCGGCCCAGGGCGCCTTCCCGGACAAGCCGTCTGATGTCCTGCGAGACGGGGTTGTAGCGGTTCTGATAGCAGACGCTCAGGGTCACGCCGGCCTTTGCCACGGCGTCGAGGGCGCGGGACACCTCCGACGCGTTCAGGCCGACGGGCTTCTCGGTCAGGATGTGCTTGCCGGCGCCCGCCGCCCGGACGATGGCGTCCGGGGTCTGATCGTTCCGCAGGGCCACGAGCGCAAAGGCGGCGTCCTTTCGAGCGAGGGTCTCGTCCAGGCTCGTGGTGACGGCCTCGATCTTGGCGCCCCGATCCTGCCGGACCTGTTCGAGGGCCTCCCGGCTCTCGTCCCACAGGATGACGGACTCCACCTCGTCCAACAGCTCCAGGGTGCGCAGGTACCCCCGCGTGTGAGGGTGCGCCGCGCCGAGGAAGACGAACTTGATCTTGGATGACATGAAAGGCTCCTAACCCTTCTTCCTTCTCTTTCTTCTCACCTTCGGCTGCTTCAGGGGCAGCATCTCCTCCACGTACTCGCGATGCAGGCGGTCCACGTCGGCCTGGCCCCAGACCTCCACCCGAAAGGTCAACTCCACGCCCCGCCTGATGCGCTCGGTCAGGCGGCGGATGTGCTGGGGGTAGGTCTCCGCGTCGTACTTCTTCAGCTCCTGCGCCCGGCGGGCGTACTCCTCCTCGACCACCACGAGCACGCCGAGGGCCGGGGAGATCACCTGGAGGGTCATCAGGGCCTCCCTGATCTCCTTGCCGGTCTCGAAGCAGAGGACCTTGAAGGCGGCGACGGGGAGCAGGGTGCGGGCGTACTTGGCGCTCGTGCGCTCCAGCCAGACCGCGTCCCCCATGGCGCTCTTGCGGAAGCTCCGCCGGCTCTCGTAGCCCAGGGCCTCGCCGATCTCCAGAAGCTTTGTCTGGTATTCTTGATGTTTGGGTGACATGGGAAAAATATGAAATGGCAGACGGCAGACGGCAGACGGCAGACGGACCTCACCCTCCCCCATAGCAAGGGGAAAGACACTTGATGCCCCCTCCCTCTCCCACTGGGAGAGGGAGGGGATTAGGGGGTGGGTGAGGTCTCACGTTTCACGTTTGCCGTCTCACGGAAGTACTCCACCGTCTTCCGAACCCCTTCTTGAAGGCTCGTCTCCGGCCGCCAGCCGAGGACGCGCTCCGCCTTTTGATAAGAGATCACGCTCCGGAGGAGGTCGCCCGGACGGGGCGGGGCAAACTCCGGCGGGTCCTTAAACTCGACGGCCGTGGCCACCTGACGGTAGAGGTCCGCGGTGGCCGTCCCGGCGGCCGTGGCGATGTTGAAGACGTCGTCGTCCCCTCGCTCCAGGGCGGTCGTGTTCGCCCGCACGACGTCGCCCACGTAGACGTAGTCTCGAATGCCGCCGGAGTCCCCCACCTGCCGGGCCGCGAAGAGGCGGGGCGCTTTGCCGGACAGCGCCGCCGTGGAGAAGATGGCCACCGCGCCCGCCTCCCCGTGGGGGCTCTGCCGGGGGCCGTAGACGTTGGCGTAGCGGAGGGCCGTGTAGCGAAGGCCGTGCTGCCGGCGGTAGTAGCCGAGGTAGAACTCCGCGGAGATCTTGGACACGGCGTAGGGGGAGATCGGCAGTCGCGGGGAGTCCTCGCCGGCCGGCGCGCCTTCGATCTCTCCGTACATCGCCCCGCCCGTGGAGGCGAAGATGACCTTGCGCGTCCCGGCGGCGACGGCGGCCTCGAGGAGGTTGATCGTCCCCAGGACGTTGATCTGCGCGTCGCGCATCGGGTCCCGGACGGAGTCGGACACGCTGATCTGCGCGGCGTGGTGGTTCAGGATGTCGGGCCGCTCGCTCAGGAAGATGTCTCGCACCTTCGGGTCACAGGCGTCGATCTCGTAGAACCGGGCCTTCGGGGGGAGGTTGCGCCGGTCGCCCCGCGACAGGTCGTCCAGGACGACGACCTCGTGGCCCGCCGCGATGCAGGCGTCTGCGATGTGGGACCCGATGAAGCCCGCGCCACCTGTCACCAGGATTTTCATGGTCACATGTTCCTGACGACTGCGTCGCCGAACTCGGAGCACTTGACCTCTTTCGCCCCGTCCATCAGCCGGGCGAAGTCGTAGGTCACGACCTTGCTGGCGATGGCCTTCTCCAGGCCGGAGATGATCCGATCCGCGGCCTCGTTCCAGCCGAGGTGCCGAAACATCATCTCGCCGGAGAGGATGACGGAGCCGGGGTTCACCTTGTCCTGGCCGGCGTACTTGGGCGCGGTCCCGTGCGTGGCCTCGAACACGGCGTGGCCGGTGACGTAGTTGATGTTCCCGCCGGGGGCGATGCCGATGCCGCCCACCTGCGCGGCCAGGGCGTCGGAGCAGTAGTCGCCGTTCAGGTTCAGGGTGGCGATCACGTCGAACTCGTCGGGCCGGGTGAGGATCTGCTGGAGGAAGATGTCGGCGATGGCGTCCTTGATCAGGAGCTTGCCGGGCGGGACCTGGCCGCCGCAGTCGGCCCAGGAGACCACCCTGTCGGAGTACTCCTGTTTGGCCAGTTCGTAGCCCCAGCTCTGGAAGGCGCCCTCCGTGAACTTCATGATGTTGCCCTTGTGGACCAGGGTCACGCTCTTCCGGCCCAGGCGGAGGGCGTAGTCGATGGCCGCCCGGATGAGGCGCTTGCTCCCCTCCTCGGACACGGGTTTGATGCCGATGCCCGAGGTCTCCGGGAAGCGGATTTTTTTGATGCCCATCTCCTTCTGGAGCCAGGCGATCACCTTCTGGGCTTCAGGCGACCTGGCCTCCCACTCGATGCCGGCGTAGATGTCCTCGGTGTTCTCCCGGAAGATGACCATGTCGACCTTCTCCGGGCGCTTGACCGGGCTGGGCACGCCCTGGAACCACCGCACGGGCCGGAGGCAGACGTAGAGGTCGAGGGTCTGCCGGAGGGCGACGTTCAGGCTCCGGATGCCGCCGCCCACGGGCGTGGTCAGGGGGCCCTTGATGCCGACGAGGTACTCCCGGAAGGCGGCCACGGTGGCGTCGGGGAGCCAGGCGCCGGTGGCGTTGAAGGCCTTCTCTCCGGCCAGGACCTCCATCCAGGCGATCTTCTTTTTCCCCCTGTAAGCCTTCTCCACCGCCGCGTCCATCACGCGGGAGGCGGCCCGCCAGATGTCGGGGCCGGTGCCGTCCCCCTCGATGAAGGGGATGATCGGGCGGTCCGGGACGGCGAGGGCGGCGCCCTTCAGGGTGATCTTCTGGCCGTCTGCGGGGACCTTCGGAATGAGGTCTGCCATGATGTCCTCCTGTGATATGGAGACCTATCCCCCCTTCCCCCTTTCCTGAAGGAAAGGGGGAGAAGACCTCTTCCCCCCTTTAGGGGGGATAAGAGGGGGGTCTCCCCTCCCCGCGTCGGGGAGGGGCAGGGGGAGGGGTCTATACGGCGCTCAAGATGACTTCCACAATTTCCTTGATCTGCCCCTCCTCCAGCTCCGCGTAGAGCGGGAGGGAGAGGATCTCCCCGGCCTGCCGCTCCGCGACCGGGAAGTCCCCCTTTTTGTGGCCGAGGTGTCTGTAGGCGGGCTGGAGGTGGAGCGGGACGGGGTAGTGGATGATCGCGTCGATCCCCCGCTCCTTCAGCGCGGCCTGGACGCGGTCTCGATGCCCGGTGCGGATGACGTAGTAGGTGTAGATGTGCCGGGCACAGGGCATCTCCTTCGGGGTGGCGACCGCGTCTTCGAGGAGGCGGGTGTAGGCCTGGGCCCTGGCCCGCCGCCGCTCCAGCCACCCGTCCAGGTGTTTGAGCTTGACGCTCAGGATCGCGGCCTGCATGCCGTCGAGGCGGTAGTTGAAGGCCGGCGTCTCGTGCTCGTATTTCCCGGTGCGTCCGTGGTTGGCGAGCATCTCCATCTTTTTCGCCAGGGCCTCGTCGTTCGTGACGACGACCCCGGCGTCGCCATAAGCGCCCAGGACCTTGCCGGGGTAGAAGCTGTAGGTGGCGGCCCTGCCCATCTGTCCCGCCCGCCTCCCCCGGTATTCCGCGCCGTGGGCCTGGGCCGCGTCCTCCACCACGGGGATCTCCCGCGCGATCTTCAGGATGGGGTCCATGTCCGCGATCTGGCCGTAGAGGTGGACGGGCACGATGGCCTTCGTGCGGGGGGTGATGGCCGCCTTCAGCTTCGCGGGGTCCATGTTGAGGGTGGCGTCCTCCACGTCCACGAACACGGGCCTGGCCCCGGTGATGGAGATCATCTCCGCCGTGGCGATGAAGGTGTTGGGGACCGTGATCACCTCGTCCCCCGGCCCGACGCCGAGCGCGGCGAAGGCGAGGTGCAGGGCGGTCGTGCCGGAACTGGCCCCCACGGCGCGGGAGACGCCGCAGTAGCGGGCGAACGACGCCTCGAACGCCTGGGCGTGCCTCCCGCCGATGAAGGCCGTGCTCTCGATGACCTCCCGGATCGCGGCGTCGATCTCCGCCTGGATCGCCCGGTACTGGGCCTTCAGGTCGATGAATGGGATGGGCATACAGACCTCGTTGTGAGTTTCAGATTACAGCTACGGAGCGTCCCCCTTCGCGGAGCGATCTCTGGCCCGCCTCCAGCACGGCCACGACGTCCCGCGCGTGCTGCGGCCCCGTCAGGGGGGTCTGGCCGGTCCGGATGCACTCCAGGAAGTGGGCGGCCTCCACCTTCAGCGGCTCCTGGAAGTCGATGCGCGGCAGGTAGACGTCGCCCGTCCGGTGGATGAGCTGATAGGCGTTGAACTGGTCGTAGTCCATCCTCTCGCCGGGCCTGGGCGCGCGGTCCACGCCCTTGTCCAGGATCGCGATCTTGTCGTCGCCGACGTCGTCGTAGACGATCATCTTGCGGCCCCCCACCAGGGTCACGCGGCGCACCTTGCCCGGGTCCAGCCAGCTCACGTGGACGTGCGCGGTGGCACGGTTGCGCCAGGTGAGGACCGCAAACACGACGTCCTCGATGCCGGGCTGGATGTAGTCCACGCCGTGGGCGGAGACGGAGGCGGGGAGTTCTCCGCCCATCAGGTAGAGCAGGATGCTGACGTCGTGCGGGGCCAGGTTCCACCAGGCGTTCACGTCGGACCGCACCTGGCCGAGGTTGAGCCGCTGGCTGTAGATGTAGTAGATGTCTCCCAGCTCGCCTCCGTCGAGGAGCTGTCTGACGTAGCGCACCGCCGCGTTGTAGAGGAAGGTGTGGCCCACCATCAGCGCGCGGTTGAGCGAGGCGGAAAGGGCCTTCAGGTCGTCGGCCTCCTGCGTGGACATCGCCAGGGGTTTTTCGACGAAGGCGTGTTTGCCGGCCCTCAGGGCGTCTCTGGCCATGGCATAGTGGGTGGCGGCGGGCGTGGCGATGACCACGGCCTCCACCTCCGGGTCGTTCAGGGCCGTCTCCCAGTCCGGGACGGCCCTTGTCTTCGGGTAGTTGCTTTCGACAAAGGCCCGGCGCTGAGGGCTCTGATCCACGACCCACTTGACGTGGCAGCCGGGCTGGGCCGAAAAGTTGCGCAGGAGGTTCGGGCCCCAGTAGCCGCAGCCGATCTGAGCGAGGATGTTCATGGCTCACCTCTGAAGCGAAGCTCGACCTCTCTCAGCCCCTCTCCGCGCCATTCGTACGTGCTCCCGCACAGGTCGCAGCGGGAGGTCGCGCCCTTCTCGACCCCCTCCAGCAGCTTGCCGCAGTGACAGGCCCAGCCGCGCTGTCTGGCCGGCACGCCGTAGACCAGGGCGAAGTCGGGCACGTCCCGGGTCACCACGGACCCCGCCCCGACCGTGGCGTAGCGCCCGACGGTCACGCCGCACACCACGGTGGCGTTGGCCCCGATGGTCGCGCCCTTCCGGACGAGGGTCCTCAGGAATTCGCCCTTGCGGGGCCAGTGGCTGCGAGGGGTCATCACGTTGGTGAAGACCGCGCTCGGCCCCACGAAGACGTCGTCCTCCAGCTCCACGCACTCGTAGACGCTGACGTTGTTCTTGATCTTGACGTTGTTCCCGATGCGCGTGCGGCCCTCCACGTAGACGTTCTGCGAGAGGAGGCAACGCTCCCCGACCTCGGCCCCGGCCAGGACGGTGCAGTGCTGCCAGATTTTCGTCCCTTTCCCGACGCGGGCCTGCGGGGAGACCTCGCTGGTGGGATGGATGAAGATGTCTTCGCGCATGGTCATCTCCGGGAGATCACCCGGAAGTTGTGGAACGCCACCGTGGCCTCCCGCGTTCCCTTCTGCTCATCCGTCACCTTCGCAAGCTCTCCGTCGGCGCGGAACCTGAGGGTAAGCTTCTGGTCGTTCCGCTCCAGGCGCAGATCTTTGAGGGTGAACGGGGCCGGCTGTGTCCCGACGAGGAGGTCGGTGAGTTTTCGGTCTCCGGACCAGACCTCGACGCGCCGGGGGGTCTCGAAGCTGACGGCGTCGAAGAGGAGGTCGAAGTCCTGTCCCCGGTCCAGGAGGTTGAGGGCCTCCATCCGCCCGTCGTTTCTCATCATGCGCCAGGCCCGCAGGTCGAGGGGGAGCTTTTGCGTGGCCACCTGCTCCCGGAGGGTCTGGGCGACGTCGGTCTGCGTGATCACGACCCAGCGCCCGCCGTCGGAGAAGAGCAGGGTCGGGGGGTGGAAGGTCTTCTCCTGGCGGGACAGGCGGACCGAGAAGTATTCGGACGCCTCTTCGGTGGTCGGGTAGGGGCTCCGGTAGTCCCACGTGAGCAGGACCGACGCCGGCTCTGCCACGACCTCGTAGACGTCCGTCCAGACGTAGTCGTGAGGGTGGTCCAGGATTCCGGGGTCGGTCACGATCTGCCGCATGTTCTCCCAGACGAAGGCGGGCGAAAAGTCCCGGTAGTCGCGCCGGAAGTCGGGAGAGGGGTAGGCCAGTTTAAGTCCCGCGAGGTCGTCGAAGTCGGGCTGGGGCAGGGACCGCAGGATGACCCTTTGGGACTGAACGCGGTAGTGCTTGAGGACGTATTTGACCCCGAAATGCCGGAGCACGGCCTGGTTGTTCTCGTCCGCCATCGCCGCGGGGACCTCCATGTCCTCCCAGAAGGGCCGGTACTTCAGGGGGACGAAGGAGGCGTTCACGTAACCGTTGAACAGCCGCTTGCGGTGCCACATCTGATAGTAGTAATACCCCTGATAGTCGGCCCCCCAGGCCTTCCGCATCGGGTACTCCAGGACGATGGGGTCTCCGCTCACCTGCGAGAGCCAGGTGTAGGGCCGGGGGACCCACGACACGTCCGTGTTGATGAGGGGCGGAATGATCGTGTACTCCAGGCAGGAGAGGGCGATCAGCCCGCCGGTCACGACAACCCGTTGTTTATGGGCCTTAAAACGCTCCAGAAAGAGGGACAGGCCGACGCCCGCCAGGACGGCGATTGCGAGCTGCACGTAGACCTTGTAGGCGTTGATGCGCCGGACGAACGGGGCGTACTGGAACATCAACCACGCGGGCGTGGGGATGCTCAGGCCCGCGACCCGGAGGTAGGGGCCGAGCGTCGTCAGGAGGGCCAGGAGGCCGAAGAGGACGAAGAAGGCCATCCTCCAGTCCCGCCACCGGCGGTAGATCGCGTAGGCGGCCAGGATCAGCGCGACGTAGCCGACGTAGGCGGCGGAGTTGATGGAATTCCGGCGCTCAGTCTGATAGATCTCCTGCCAGTAGTCCTCGACCCACCCTCCAAAGACCGCGCTCTGCTGAACGGGGACGAAATAGTCCTTGACCGCCATCCGCAGCTCCCACAACTGGTCCATGCTCCGCTTCACCGGCAGCCCGGACTCAGCCTGTGGGAGGTCGGAGGGAGGTCGGATGGCGAACTTGTAGTGCAGCACGAAGACCGCCACCACGACGGCTCCGGCGGCGGTTAACTTGAGCAGGTCCTGCCGGGTGGCCAAGCTGCGCAGGAAAGACACGAAGCCCTGAGTCCTGAGCCTGCCCTGAGCGAAGCCGAAGGGTCCAGAGTCCTGAGTTTCAATCTCTGGACTCTGGACCCTGGACTCTGGACCCTGGACTCGTTTATAGTGGGCGACCAGCCAAACGATCAGATAGGCTCCGGTCAGGATGGGGAGGAAGATGAAATAGTAAGGAAACGAGAGGAGCATCGCGCCGAGGAGGGAACCGGCGAGCCATCCGGCATTCTTCCAGGAGCGCTCCTCGTCGAACTTGAGCAGGGCCAGGACGTAGAGGGGCAGCCACTGGGCCTGGATGGTGTCATAGGTCGTATAACCCCTCAGGAGCATGTAGGGACAGAAGGCGAAGGCCACGCCTGACAGGGCGCTCGCCAGCCGGTTGCGCGTCAGATGATACACCAGCAGATAGGTGGACAGGGCAGACAGGAAGTAGCCGGCCCAGGTGAGGAGGTTGTTGGCGAATACCGGGCCGGCCAGGAGCGTGACCGGAAGGACGAACCAGCCTGTCAGGAAGGAGGTGGACAGGAAGTGGGAGAAGGGAGCGCAGAGCATGGGGGTGCGGAGGGGAGACGTCCCCAGGTCCCAGACCGCGTACTTCGGCCACCAGAGCGTGATGGCCATCGTGGCGTAGACATCCGTGGAGACGTGGTCCGCAGGGCTGTAGATGCTCTGCGCGGGGCTGAGGACCAGCGGAAAGGTGGCGCAGAGGGTCAGAAAGAGAAAGAGTCCCGCGGCCCTCCACTTTTCGGGGATGGAGGGGATGCGGGCAGAGGGCGGCCGAAGGGGTGGCGCGCTCCGGGCTCGCTGCGAACGGGAAGGGGGTCTCTGTTTTGTGCGGGCCATAGGCGAAAGGACAGGGGTCAGGAGGCGGCGAGGTCTGCCTCCACCATCTCCCGAATCAGGTCGTCAAACGTCAGGTCATAGCTCCAGCCGAGCCGCTGTTTTGCCTTCGTGGCGTCCCCCTGCAGGGTCTCCACCTCCGCCGGCCTGAAGAGCTGCTGGTCGATGGCCACGTGGTCCCGGTAGTCCAGGCCGACGTGAGCGAATGCCCGTTCGGCGAACTCCCTCACCGTGTGGGACACCCCGGTCGCGATGACATAGTCGTCGGGCGTCTCCCGCTGGAGCATCATCCACATCGCCTGGACATATTTGCGCGCGTGCCCCCAGTCCCTCCGGGCGTCCAGGTTGCCCAGGCGCAGCTCTTTCGTCAGGCCTTTCTTGATCCTGGCGACGTGAGAGGTGATCCTCCGGGTGACGAACTCGTGCCCCCGGCGGGGGGACTCGTGGTTGTAGAGGATGCCGGCGGAGGCGTGGAGGCCGTAGGTCTCCCGGTAGTTTCGGGTGAGTTCGTAGCCCGCCACCTTGGAGATGCCGTAGGCGGACCTGGGGTGGAAAGGGGTCTCCTCGTTCTGGGGGGTGGAGGCCACCTTGCCGAACATCTCGCTCGACCCTGCGAAGTAGAAACGGCAGCCGGGCGTCACCTCCTTCAGCGCGGAGAGGACGAAGTGGGTGCCGTTGATGTTGGTGTTGAGCGTGGAGAACTCATCCTCGAACGAGTAGCTCACGAAGCTCTGCGCGGCCAGGTGGTAGCACTCGTCCGGCCCCACGTCGCGGAACACCTTGAAGACGCTCGGAAAGCTCTCCAGGGAGGCGGCGTGGAGCACAATCTCCGGGAGGATGTGTTTGATCCGGCCCAGGCGGTGGTCGGGGTCCTCCAGGGCCACGCGCCGGACGGCGCCGTGGACCTCGTAGCCCTTCTGCAGCAGGAATTCCGCGAGGTAGGACCCGTCCTGGCCGGTGATGCCGGTGATCAGCGCGCGTTTTTTCATGGCTGCACGTCAGGTGAAGTACCGGGGGCCGATTTGACGGCTTTGATAATTGTGTATAAGGCCCATTTCCCGCTGAAGAACTCGACCAGTTTTCTATCGATCAGAGAGATACGCTTTGACGAAAAGTGAGGCAAAACTTGATAAGGGAAGACTTCAGCATTCATAAAACCAGCCGATTTTAACTCTCGGACGAGTGATTCCGATTGCATGTCAAAAGTCCCCTTTTCGACCTCTTCATTAAAATCTATGTTATAGCACCTTCTGTATATACACCCCGCTGATCGCCATAAATAGGAGTACAGGCCATTCGCGTTGGGTTCAGGGGCGCACGCGAAGGTCCCCGTGTTGTTTAACGCATTGTATACCTTAACGAAAAAATCCACCCTTCTTGTTTTTTCAATGTGATGAATGATGCCGGACCCTATGATCACATCGAATCCGGTATGCCCTTTTAGATAATCGAGTATATCGCTGCATTGCGCCACCAACTGCCCGGAGTCTATGTAAGCGCCAAATCGGGTTCGCAAACATTCTATAGCCGTTGAAGAGATGTCTATGGCGTGGACATTTAACCGTCTGTTCAATAAATATTGCGTTAGAGTTCCGCTGCCACATCCGATTTCAAGCACTTTTTGTTTTTCTGACCGGATGGTCAAATCCAGGAAACGGTCAACAAAATAGCTTTTGATATTTGTGGATACCTTTTCTTCCGCATCTCCGTAGTTATTTGACTTATAAACCCCATCGTAATATTCTCGCTGCAAGTCTCTATTGTCCACCATAGAAATATTGCTCCTTGAGGTTTCAAGCACCCTTCCGGCCAACTCCTTAATTCTCACTCCTGACCAGCTCGTAAACAAGGGTCGATCTCATAGCGGGCCAGAGTTCCGCGAGGGTCAGCGGGAGCGCCCACCAGCGTCGCGCGCCAGTGCCATACGTGCAGTGATGGACGGCGGCCAGGCGCAGGCCGGCGAGCGCCGCAAGCCCGGATAAGGTCCGGGGGGAGTGCCACAGGACGTGTCCGCCGCCGATGTATTCCCGACGGGTGAGCCAGTACCAGGGGACAAAGGCGACTCCGAATGGGTTCGGCGTCGAGATCAGCAGCACGCCCTCCGGGGACAGGACGCTCCGGCACGCCCGGAGGAACCCGACCTGGTCCGGGATGTGTTCGATGATCTCTCCGGCGATGATGAGGTTGAAGTTTTCCGCGGGAAAGCGGGCGCTCAGGTCCAGGACATCGCACGTCTCGGCGGCATACCCCCACCGCTGCATCTCCAAGACCCTGTCGCGGTCGATGTCCACGCCGACGACGGGGGCGTGGTCCGCGCTCTGCCTCTGGCCCGCCGCCCGGACGATGTGGGCGTGCAGCCACATCGGGCTGCCCTGGATGCTGTCCGCGCCCGCGCACCCCACGTGGAGGATCGGGCCTTTCGTCCGGCGGACGCAGTCGGTGATCAGCTTGATCCTGTTCATGTTTTAGAAAATTTGGAACTCAGGAAATCAGGAATTTTTAGAGAGGTCTCCTGAGTTCCTGAGTTCCTGATTTTGATTTCCAGCGCCTCTTCGAACAGGGCGATCTCGCGTTGCGCAAGCGTCTCCCAGTCGTAGCGGGCCACCAGGGCCCTGCCGGCCCTGGCCAGGTCGCTCGCCGCCTCGCGGTCGCGGAGCAGTTCCACGACTCTCCTCCCGAACGCCTCCCGGTCGCCGAGGGGGGCCGTGCGCAGGACGAGCGGAAAGACCTCGTCGTAGACCGGCAGGTCGTAGGCGACCACGGGGACTCCGCAGGCGAACGCCTCGCAGATGGTGATGCCCCACCCCTCCTCATAGCTCGGATGGATCAGGACAGAGCAGGTTTTGAGGATGCCGTAGGCCTCTTCATAGGGGAGGAAGCCGAGGAACTCCACGCATCGGTCGAGGCTCAACGCCTTCAGGTCCTCCTGCACGCGGAGCCGCCAGGGGTCGTTCCCCGCGCCGATGATCCCCAGCCTGGCTCCGGGGACCTGGTCCGTGACGGTCTTCCAGATCGCGGGCAGGTCGAAGCACCCCTTGGTGGGGTTGAACCTCCCGAAGAAGACGGCGTCGCAGGCGCGGCCGGGGATGGGAGGGACGCGCTCGATGGCCTTCACGTCCAGGCCGGCCCCCACGACCCGCAGCCGCTCCTGCGCGAACCCCATGCCCTTCAGTCGTTCGGCGACCTGGCGGTTGAGCAGCAGCACCAGACCGGCGCGGCGCCGGATGAACCGAAGGCTGAGCCTCTGGAGCAGGAACGAGGTCAGGGTGTTGAGGGCCGGGTTGGCCCTCCTCCTGAAGAGGGACTCGTTGATGTGAAACACGTTGGCCGCAAGGAGCCGGAACCGCCCGCGCCGGACGGCCCAGACGGCGGGCAGCACGTTGCAGAAGAAATCGCCGCTGAGGACCAGCGCGTCGCCCCGGCAGCGCCTCAGGCAGGCCAGGGCCGCCAGGCAGCGCATGAGGTAGACCAGGGGGACCAGGTAGACCCTGTTCAGCGCGATGCGGGAGCGGGTCCAGGGGTAGCGGGGAAGCGGCCACAGCAGGGTGGTCGCCGGGACCTCTTTTCGGAGGCTGGCGACGACCTCCTCCGGGCAGATCACGGTCACCCGGTGATGGGCGGACCAGCGCCTGGCCATCTCCACGAAGACGCGATCCCCTCCTGAACCGATCCTGTCCCCCAGGACCTGCGCTGCCAGGATGACGATGTCCACGATAGGGTTATTTCCTGAGCTTCAGGGCGACGCACATGGAGGACTTCTCCACACCGTCCAGGCCGTCATTCAGGCGATCCACGGCCCTGAAGACGCTCAGGCCCCACTGAAAGGGGTTGAACCCGCGCCTCCGGCCGACTGCGTTTTGCCACTCAAATTTTTCCATGGAGCTATAGACATATCTGGGGACCGGAAGCCGGGTGTAGAATTTCTTCCCCAGCTGGAGCACGATCTGGGTGAACGGGAGACAGTAGTGCGTCAGGCCCTGGGCCTTCTCGACCGTGAACCCCCCCCGCTCCAGCAGGGCGCGGATCTCGTGGGGGTAGTAGAGCCGGATGTGCATGTGCCACAGGCCGCCGAACCACTCATTCTCCGAGGAGAAGTGGCCCAGCCCCAGCCCCTCCCGTATCTTGTTCAGGGGGTCCCACAGGAAGGGGTAGTTGTGGTTCGGCACGGTCACGGCCAGGGTCCCTCCCCTCTTGAGGACCCGGTGGAGTTCCGACACGGCCTTCGCGTCGTCGGGGATGTGCTCCAGGACCTCGGTGCAGACGATCCTGTCGAAGGTCTCGTCCGGGAAGGGAAGGGCGACGACGTCTCCGATGTGAAACCGGACCCTCTCTTTTTGCGAGACCCAGCCCTTTGCCCTGCTCACCAGCCCTCTGGAGTAGTCCAGGGCGTGGACCCGGCAGTCGAACAACTCGGAGAAGATGAGGGTGTAGAACCCCTCCCCGCAGCCGCAGTCCAGGACCGTGTCGCCCGGCTGGACATCGAGGTAGCTGAGCAGGGTCACGATGCGTCGCCTGAACCCCAGGTCGCCCACGTTCGTGAGGATGCGGTCGAGGAGGGACCTCTGTTCGCCTGTCATTCCGAAAGCCCGTAGCTCCTCTCGATGACTCTCGCCCGCTCCTCGCTGAAGCGCTCCTCGGCGAAGGCCCGGCACGCGCTCTGTTTCTCCTTGAGCGGTCTCCGGTTCTGGAAGTAATACAGGATTCTCTCCCGGATGTTTTCGACGGTGGGGTCGATCAGGTCCGAGACGCCGGGCGTGAGGAAGTGGGGCACGACCCCCCGGTTGCAGGAGATCACGGGCGTGCCGCACGCAATGGATTCGAGCAGGACGGTCGCGAACCCCTCGTCGTACTGCGAGGGGAAGACGGCCAGGTCCGCCGCGCTGTAATAATATGGGATTTTGTGGGCCTCTTCGGAAGGGATTTTTCCTACAAAAAAGATGTTCGGAAATTGCCTCGAGGCCTCCTCCACCTCGGCCGACAGGGGGCCGTCTCCGATGAAGTAAAAGGTGATCTGCGGAGGGGCGTCGCGCGCGGCCTGCAGGAGCTGGCGGACGCCCTTGATCTCGATCAGCCGCCCGATGAACAGGAGGACGAACTCCCCCTGGATGTCCAGTTTCCGCCGGCACTCCTCCCTTCCGTGCGGCCTGAAGAAGCGCAGGTCCACCCAGTTGGGGTGGACCTCGATCCTGTCGGCGGGCAGTCCGAGCTGGATCAACTCCTGCCGGGAGGGCTCGCCCACGGCCAGAATATAATCAAAAGAGGCGAAGAGCCACCGGACTATTTTCGCCAGCAGGGCCCGCCCCCCGAACCCGTAAATGGCGTGGGTGCTGGCGACGGCCCTGAACGCGAACAGGGGGGCGAGGATCTTCGCGATGGACGCCGCCACCAGCCCGTGGGCGTGCACGACCCGGATGTCGCGGCGGCGTCTGAGGGCCACGGCGAGGCTGTTGACGAAGAGGCCGGGGAAGAGGTAGAGAAAATTGAAGATGAACGGGAGGCGCTCAAGGCGGTTGAACCATCCCCTGCCGAACCAGGAGATCCGGAAGGTCTCGATGTTGCCCTCCCGCTCGTAAGAGGGGGCCTTGACCGGGGTGACCAGGGGCTGGTAGGTGGCGATCCAGACCCTGTGTCCGCGCCTGTCCAGATACCTGGAGAGTTTGTCCAGGTGGGCCTCCGCCCCTCCGACGTTGGGCTTGCAGAAGGGGGAGATCAGCAGGATGCCCCCGGAAGAAGGCGAAGGGGGAAGCCACTCCCCGGACGATTCACCGGATCGTCTCCCCTCCCTGAAAGGCGAAAGATCTTTTTTTTCGCCCTTTGTCCCTTCGACTTTGCTCAGGGCGAGTTTTCGCTTTTCGCCTTTCGTCTCAGTCCACATAGACGATCTTGCTCCCCTCCGGCTCGAACGCAAACGGGGTCTCCTCCATCTCCTTCAGCGCCCTGCGGACGCGGTCCTGCCCGGAGGGGTCGCAGCAGAGCAGCAGGAACCCCCCCCGGCCTGCGCCGAGGAGCTTCCCGCCCGCGGCCCCCGCGTCGAGGGCCTTCTGATAGTAGCGCTCTATGGTGGCGTTGGTGACTCCCCTGGCGAGCTGCCGCTTGAGCACCCACCCCTCGTGGAGCAGGGCCCCCAGCCCCCGGACGTCCCCGCGCCGCAGGAGGTCTCTGGCCTCCTCGGCCTGGACGCGCATCCGATCGAGGACGGGGAGGCGGTGAGCGATGTTCTCCGTCTGGCGCTTCAGGATGGACCGGGCCTTCCGGGTGATGCCCGTGTAGAAGAGCATCAGGTGCCTGTTCAGCTTTTGTTTGAACTTTTGATCGCACACAATGGGCGCGGCTTTCACCCGCTCGTCCGGGAGGAAGCGGAAGTGGCGGATGCCCCCGTAGGCGGCGATGTAGTGGTCCTGCTTGCCGATGGGCTCCTTCAGGATGTCGATCTCGATGCGCGCGGCCTCCCTGGCCAGGCGCTCGGGCGTCACGGTCTTCCCGGCGTAAGCGTAGAGGGCGTTGAGGAGGCCCACCGTGAACGCGCTCGAAGACCCCAGCCCCGTGCCCCGCGAGGGGATGTCGGCGATGGACACGATCTCCACGCCGCGCGTGACGCCGGTGAGCCGCATGGCCTCGCGGACCAGGTCGTGCTTCACCTCGTCCACGCGCCGGACGAGTTCGGTCCTGGAGTAGCTGACCCGGATGCCGTGATCAAATTTCCTGTTGACGGCGATGTAGACGTATTTGTTGACGGCGACGGAGGTGACGGCCCCCCAGCCGCGCTCGTAAAAGGGGCGGAAGTCGGTCCCGCCTCCCAGGAAGCTGATCCTGAGGGGCGTCCTAGAGATGATCATCGGTTAGCTCTTTTCTGAGAAACTCCTCCGTCTTGCGGAGGTTTTCGGGCGTGCCCATGTCGTAGAAGCGCTCGCGGATGAGGAGGCCCCGCAGCTCTCTTTTCCGGATCAGGCGGGGGAGCAGCTCCTCCTCGAAGGAGAACGGCCTCCCCGCCGGGGCCTCCCGCAGGACCTCCCGGCGGTAGACGGAGACGCCGGCGTCCACGCCGTTCAGGCCGTCGGGGTTGCGCTTGTTGTAGGCGCTGATAAACCCGTCCTGGCCGACCCGGACGTTGTGGGGCGGGGCGTCCTGGCCGCCGGCGTAGACGGCCATCAACCCCGCACAGGGCGCGGCGAAGAACGAGGTCAGCAGGCGGTCGAAGTCGAGCGGGAGGAAGGTGTCTCCGTTGATCAGCACAAAGGGGTCCGCCAGCCGCTCCTCGGCGAGCTTCAGGGCGCCGCCGGTCCCCATCGGGGAAGGCTCGCGGGCGTAGTCTATCCGGAGCCCCCAGGTCCGTCCGTCCCCGCAGTACTGCTCGATCTGCTCCCCCAGGTAGGCGATCAGGAGCAGGACCTTCCGGAAGCCGGCCCGCCTGAGGTATTCGAGCTGGAAACCGAGGAACGGCCTCCCCAGGACGGGGGCGAGGACCTTGGGGATCTTCTCCGTCAGGGGGCGCAGGCGGGTCCCCAGGCCTCCGGCCAGGATGACGACCTGCGTCTCCGAACACCCCTTCATCGCCCCTCCTCCTCCTTCATTCTCCGGATGGCCTCCTGCACGGCCCCGCGCGAGCCGAGCCGGGCCTTCCAGCCCAGGTGGTGGATGCGGGAGACGTCCAGGAGCATGGTGGGCACGTCGCCCCTCCAGCCCCGCCTGCCCCCGGTGTAGCGGATCTGCGCGCCGGGGCGGCCGAAGGCCCTCACCATCAGGCGCGCGATCTCGGCGATGGAGACCTGGTCGCCGCTGCCCAGGTTGAAGACGTGAAAGACCCCCTCTCTGCCTCTCCCCTTCAAGCGACGGATGACGTAGAGCATGGCGTCGATGCAGTCGTCCACCAGGAGATAGGACTTCCTCTGCCTTCCGTCGCCCAGGACCTCCAGGGCGTCCGGGTCCCTCTGGAGCTTTCGTCGGAAGTCGTGGAGCACGCCGTGGGTGGTGCGGCCGCCGACGATGTTGGCGAAGCGGAAGATGTAGGCGGTCATCCCGAAGGTGTGCGCGAAGGCCGTCAGGAGGCCCTCGCACGCCAGCTTGCTCGCCCCGTAGAGGGAGAGGGGGTGGAGGGGGCCGTAGTCCTCCGGGGTGGGGAGCTGCTCCGGCTCCCCATAGACGACGGAGCTGGAGGCGAACGCGATCCTGGGGATGCCGTTGCGCCGCATGCCCTCCAGGATGCAGTAGGTCGCGAGGGTGCCGAGCCTCAGGTCGGTGTCGGTCCGCTCGATGCCGGAGCGGATGTCGGGGTTGGCGGCCAGGTGGAAGACCAGGTCGTGACCCTTCATCGCCCGGTAGAGCCGTTGGGTGTCGAGGATGTCGCCCCGGATGAGCCTCACCCTCCCCGCCCTCAGGAGGGGGGCGATGAATTCCCTTTGGCCTGAAGAGAGGTCGTCGTAGACGGTGACCTCGCGCCGGCCGGCCAGCCGCTCGACGAGGTGGCTGCCGATGAACCCGCATCCGCCGCTGATGAATATTTTCATTTTACATCTGTCTCCACCCTGTGCGATCTACTTCCGTCGTCCGGCCCAGGACCCGGCCCCTGAACAGGCCCCATCCGTAGATGACCAGCGTCAGCCAGCACGCCCTGACGTGAAACAGCCAGGCCGTGTCGAAGGTCCTGGCCATGCCCCGGACCGCCTGGAGGAGGAGCGGGAAGATCAGGAGCGTGCTGAGCGCAAACCTGAACAGCCTGAGCCGGGGGACGGCTCCCCAGGGGTACCTTCTGAGGTTCAGGCGGCTGTAATGGATATAATCCCCCACCCGGCGCCGCTGCTTCCGGGCGAAGGCCCGGCTGTCGCCCGCGAAGAGGTGGACGATGCCGATCTTGACCTTGGCGATCTGCCGGTGGCCGTCCTGGATGAGGTCGTAGACGACGTCGATGTCGAACAGGTAGGGCCTGTAGCGGGTGCGGAGAAACGGCTCGCGCCTCACCAGGAATCCGTTGGCCCCGACGGTGGGGATGTGGCGCTCGTCGAGCGTCACCCTGAGATAGTCCCCCCGGTCCTCAACCTGGACCGGCAGCTCCGTCCACCGGCCGCTGATCCGGTTGATCCGGTCGTAATTCCCGATGAAGTAGCAGAGGGGGTCGTTCATGCCCATCAGGGCACAGTAGCGGGTAATGAGGGGGTCGGTCCTGCGGTACGTGTATTCGAGCGGCTCCGAGGCGACGATGTCCGGGTCGGCGAAGGGCCCCACCATCCGGCGCAGCCAGTCGGGCCGGTCGAGGAGGTTGTCGCTGTCGATGAACGCCAGGATGTCGTGGCGGGCGGCATCCACGGCCACCGCCTTCCCTGCCTCGGCGGTCCTGAGGGGGTTCTGGACGACCCGGTCCACGCCGTAGCGCCGGGCCACGTCGAGCGTGCCATCGGAGGACCCGCCGTCGCCGACGACGATCTCGATCCGGTCCTGCGGGTAGTCCTGCGCCCGGATGCTCTCCAGGCAGAGCGACAGGGTCCGGGCGGCGTTGAGCGTGGGCGTGATGACGCTGATCGTGGGGAGGTCGAATGGCATAAGGTTCAGCTATCAGCTATCAGCTATCAGCTATCAGCTATCAGCAAAACCAGACATGCCTCTGTTTTTTGCTGACGGCTGACGGCTGACGGCTGACAGCTTCTATTCAATCCGCTGCCTCGGCGCCCACGGGCTGCTTCTTCTTGAAATCGAGGAGGTGGCCGACGAGCTTCTTGCCCGCCTCGGTGAAGAACTTCACGTCGTCCACGCTCCGGATGGAGAGGAGCTTCCGGGTGATGTACTGAGGGCTCATGAACGCCCTGTAGAGGCCCTGGGTGTAGGCGCGGGCCTCCTCGCTGGTGATGGGGTTCTTCATGACCGACTCGCGCATGTCGTAGCGGTCCCAGTCCTCTGTGAGCAGCCACCCCTTCTCTTTGCACTCCTGGAACAGGGGCGTGCCGGGGTAGGGCACGACGATGGTCCCCTGGAGGGTGTCCACGTAGCCCTTCTTGAACACCCGCTTGGCGAAGTCCACGGTCCGCTGCGAGTCCTCGTGCGTCTCCCAGGGGTAGCCGATCATCACGGTGATGTGCGGCTCCAGGCCGGCCTGCTTGGCCATGCGGAGGCTGTCCTCGATGTCCTGCACGGTGCCGCCCTTGTCCAGTTTATCGAGGGTCTTCTGATTGCCCGACTCGATGCCGTAGAGGATGAACCGGAAGCCCGCCTCGCCCATCAGGTCGTACTCCTCCTGGTTGAGGTGGCCGGGCTTCATGTTGCACCCGAATTTGACCCGCCTGTTGTAGCCCCGCTCGATCATCCCCCGGCAGAACTTCTTCAGCCAGGCCCCGATGGGGAGGGTGCCGCAGTCGTCGAAGATCTCCTTGATGCCGTAGTGCTCGATCAGGCGCCCCACCTCGTCGAGCATCCGCTCGGGGGAGTGCATGCGGAAGTTGCCGGGCGGATAGAGGGTGTGGTCCCACACGCAGAAGGTGCACTTGCCCCACCAGCAGTCCCGCCCGGCGTAGGTGTAGGTCCCCGGCTTGTACTTGAAGTTGCCGTTGTCGTAGGCGTAGAGTTGCCAGCGGGTCAGGTCCCGGTCCACCATCGGGAGGTCGTCCAGGAGGTGGGGCTTGAGGGCCATCGGGCCGGAGTTGACGAACCGGTCCCCCTCCCGCCACCAGACCCCGCCCTCCAGGGGCTCCCCCTTCGTCAGGTGGTTTACCAGGTTGACGATCAGGAAGTCGTAGTCCCCGCCCGTCAGGAGGTAATCGACGGGACACATCCGGAGGGTCTCCTCCGGCAGGGCGGTCACGTGGTCCCCCACGAGGACGATCCGGAGGTCCTTGAAGCGGGCCTTCAGGTCCGCTATGATCCCCCAGTGTTTCTTGATGACCGGGGTCTTCGTCTCCATCATCAGGAGGTCCGGGCCTTCGTGGTCGAGGCGCTGGCAGAACTCCTCGTAGGACCACCCCTCGGCGATGCCGTCCATCCAGGCCACGTCGTGGCCGTGGGCCTTCAGGTTCGTGGCCGCGTAGGCCGGGACCATGGGATAGACGTAGGTCGCGTCGTTAAAGTACTGGAACTGCCGGTTCTGCGACAGCAGGGGCGTCCCCTTCCAGGTCTCTATGGGCGGATAGGCGACAGCGATTTTCATATATATCTCCAGCTTTATTATCGCAACTCCATCAGGGGGAGGTCCACGGAGTTCGGTCTCGGCTTCAGGACCCCCTCCTTCCAACTAAGGGTATCTTCTATAAGTACTAATATCGTCTCAAAAAGTCAAACCTGAAATTGAGTCTACTGAGTCGTGGCCGGTGATTCAGACGCGACCTCATTCCAGAAGTCCTCGTGACGAATGCCGCCGGTCTCACGAATCTGCTGCCGCGCCGCCGCGATGATGTCCTGGAATCTGTGGGAATAGGCAATGGCAAGCCGCTCTAACTCATCGTCATCGGCAACAGGAAGCAGCACTGCAACCGGTTTGCCGTTTCGGGTCACGACGACTATTTCGTTTTCGCAGGCTTTAACATAGGCGCTAAATTGCGCCTTCACATCTGCAAGCGAAACAATTTTCATAGCGTCACCTCCTCTCCGCCGATCACAAGTCGATTACGATGTTTTACCCCGATTGTCAGAATATAGACCTCTCGCAGTTCTTGAGCGATGGCGTAGAATACGCGGAACCGATTGTCGGGGCCAAAACGGAGTTCCCACGTTGCTTCTGGGTTAAACACGAATGTCCTTGTAATGACTATAATTATAGTCATATTTTGGGGTCCTGTCAAGCAATTCTTCGGGGTTATTCCTCCCGCATTCGCCTCGCCAGCAACCCCCGGAGGAACCCGGCTCCATAGGTGAGGTGCGTGGCGATGACGCCCAGGACCGTGGTCGGATAGAACTTCGGGTTGAGTTTCCCCGGCGTCCCGACGAGCACGGTCAGGAGGTAGGCGGCCAGCGCCCCGACGTAGACCTGCGTCATGGCCGGAAAATAGAGGCATGGCAACCAGCCGAGGCAGACGCCCGCCACGAACAGGGAGGGGAGGAAGTAGGCGGGCCGGCGCGAGGTCTCCGGGAAGCGCTTGACGAAGTAGCCCCGGTGGACGGCGTAGCTCCAGACCTGCCGGAAGTGGACGGAGATGCGGGGCCGGCGGTGGTGGTAGACCATCACGTCGGGGTCGTAGAGGATCTTCTTTTTGAGGTCTCTGACGATCCTCAGGCAGAAGACCGTGTCCTCGCCGGGCCAGAAGCGGTTCCCGAACCCGCCCACCTGCTCGAAGGCGGACTTGCGGACGATCAGGTTGCAGGAGGGGTAGTCGTCCACCTCCCGGTGCCGGCGGGGGGTGTAGCGGCAGACGTGCGGCCCGCTGACGAGCAGGGAGGCGTAGATCGCGCCGCTGACCTGCGCCCAGTAGCCGTCGGAGGCGGGCGTGACCCCCGGCCCCCCCACGGCGGCGATGTCGGGGGAGATGAAATTCGCCGCCGCGTTCGTCAGCCAGTCCTCGATGGGATAGGCGTCGTCGTCCAGGAAGGCGATCAGTTCCCCGGCGGCCGCCCGCGTCCCGATGTCGCGCTTTTCGGAGGGGCCGACAACGCCGGTGGGGACGACCCGGATGCGGGGGTCAGGGGGGTCGAACGGGGCGTCGGGCAGGACGAGGATTTCATAGTCCGGGTAGTCGAGGCGCAGGCAGCGGTCGAGGCACTCGGCGAGGCAGGGGTTGGGGGCCTTGACCGCGATGACGATGGAGACCTTCGGCCTGGCCTTCGTGCGCTCGAAAGCCCGGTCGTAGAACCTGAGGATGCGGAGGCGGTAGAAGACCGCCAGGGTGTCCAGGCCGGTGTAATAGAGGTCGCGGAAGCGCATGCGGCCCAGTTTCCGCTGGAAGTCGATGCGCACGGGGGCGTCCGCGATCCGGTAGCCGAGGCGGTGGGCGTTGACAAGCAGCTCCAGATCAAAGGCCCACCGCTTGACCAGCATGCGGTGGAAGACGCGGTCCAGCACCTCATACCGGAAGAGCTTGAGGCCGGTCTGGGTGTCCCGGATGGGCAGGTCGAACAGGGCCTTGACGATGCCGAAGTAGACGGCGCTGATGGCCCTGCGGTGGGAGGGGTAGTCCAGGACGGAGCCGGGGTGGCGCTTGGAGGCGATGACCACGTCCGCCCCCTGCTCCTCCATCGTGCGGAGGTAGAGGCCCAACTGCCGGGGGTGGATGTCCAGGTCCGCGTCCACGAAGGCGACCCAATCGCCCGTGGCCGCCCTGAACCCGCTCTTGAGCGCCCACCCCTTCCCCCGGTTTTCTTCATTTCGCTTCAGCCGCACGTCGCCGAAGTCCGCCGCGGCCCGCTCCACCTCGGCGGCCGTGTCATCGGCGCTGCAGTCGTCGATCACAATGATCTCGTAGGGGCGCCCGATCTCCTGGAGGGCCAGGCGGGTCTCGGCCACGTTCCGGTAGATGTGCCGGCCCTCGTTGAACGCGGGCATCAGGACCGAGAGCTTCCCCTCATGCATGGGCAGTTCGCCTCTCCGCCATCCAGGTCCAGACGATAAGGAGGGCGAGCAGCCCGCACCCGGCCCCCCCCATCCCGATCAGGACCTGCCGGAGGCTTTCGTGGAATGCAAACAGGACGCCGATGAAGGCGAGCGTCCCGGCGGCGAGGGGATAGAGGGCGCTGGTCCGGTGGACGGCCATCGCGTGACTGATCAGCAACTGGAGGAGGGCCACCGGTGTCACGGCCAGGCCGAAGTAACGGATGAGACCGGCCACCTCTGACGCGCTGGAGGCCCCGCCGACGATGACGGATAGAGGCCCGGCAAACAGGAAGCAGACCGCCACGCCCGCAGCCGCCACGCCCAGGGTGTAGAGGATCGCCTGGATCAGCAGCCGGAAAGAACTCTCCCGGAGGGCGTAGAGCTCCGATGCCTTGGGGAAGAGGACCAGGGCCAGGGCCGTGGGCAGAAAGAGAAACGCCTTGCCCGCGATGGCGGCCGTGGCGTAGATATTTGCCTGTTCCCGGTCGAAGTAGTGATTGACGACGATGCTGTCCACGTAAAACAGGAGAGATTGGCAGGTCAGGAACAGGATGACCGGCACGAAGTAGCGATACACCCCCGATGAGTCCGCTGGTCCTTCACCGGACCGCATCAGGAAGGGGCGAAGCGGGAAAAAGGCGATCACAACCCCGGCAAGCGAAGATACGACGGACGCCCCGACGGCCCCATTCACGCCGAGGCCAAGCAGAATGAAGGTGACGCCGGCCCCCAGCCGGATCAGGGCGCCGCCGATGCCCATCAGACCCAGAATGACGAACCGCTGAAGCCCCTGGAGGACCCCGGCGGCCGCCGGGAGCAGCAACGCGAGGAAAAGGGCGATGCCGAGCAGGACCACCGGCGCGGTCCGGTCGATCTGGAGATAGCCCGCGATGGCGTTTGCCGAGGCGAGAAAGGCGGCCAGACCGACGAGACAGACGAGGCCGATCCGCCGCAGGGAGCGGAGGAAGAGGTCGGCAATCTCGGCGTGCTGTCCGGTTGCGTTGAGGTCCGAGGCGTACTTGGCCGTGGCCGTCTGAATGGCAGAGGCCGGGATAGAGATGATCATGAAGACCGACAGCAGGGCGTCCAGAATCCTGTAGTCCGCGCCCAGGCGGTGGGACATGAAGAAGCGGAAGGCGTAGTTGGTGGCGTTGGCCACCATCGAGGCGGCGAACAGGAGCGTCCCGTGCTTCACCAGGCCCCCGGCGGGGACCCTCTCTCCGGCGGCGTCCGCGGTCACAGGCTCCCCTTCGTGGACAGGGGCCCCTGAATCCGGGGGTCGAGGGCGCACGCCTGGCTCAGGGCGCGCCCCAGGGCCTTGAACAGGGCCTCCACGCCGTGGTGGGCGTTGTCGCACCGGATCAGGTCGAGGTGGACGTTGGCGCGGGCGTTGTCCGCCACGGCGCGGAAGAACTCCCGCGCCAGGGCCGCCGGAAAGTCCCCGATGCGCTCCTCGACGAGCGGGGCGTTGTAGACGAAGTAGGGCCGGCCCGACAGGTCGACCGCGGCGCGCGCCAGGGCCTCGTCCATCGGGACGTAGCTGAAGCCGAAGCGCGCGATGCCGCTCCTGTCACCGAGGGCCTGGTGGAAGGCCTGCCCGAGGCAGATGCCGACGTCCTCCACCGTGTGGTGGGCGTCCACGTGGAGGTCCCCCTTGCAGGTGGCCTTCAGGTCGAACAGGCCGTGCCGGGCGAAGGCGGAGAGCATGTGATCGAAGAAGCCGACGCCGGTCTGGACCTGATAGGTCCCGGTCCCGTCCAGGGTGAGGGACAGGGCGACATCGGTCTCGGTGGTCTTGCGCTGAATGGTGGCGGAGCGTTTTTTCATAAAACCGACCTAACCCCCCGGCCCCCTTCCCTGAAGGGAAGGGGGAGAACAGGATACCATGACCTCTTTCAATGCCTTTAAAAACGTTTCATTCTCCTCGTCCGTGCCGACGCTCACGCGGAGGGCCTTCGAAAGCATCGGGTAGTGGCTCACATCCCGGATGAGGATGCCCCGCGCGGCCAGGCCGTCGAAGACCCGCTTCGGGTCCTCCACCTCGAACAGGATGAAGTTGGCGTGGGAGGGGTAGGGGCGCACGCCCCGGATCTCCCGGAGGTTCCGGTAGACGAAGTCCCGCTGCCCTCTCAGGTGGTCGATGCGCTCCCGCAGGGTCGCCCGGTGTTTGATCGCGACCGTCGCCGCCGCGTGGGAGAAGAAGTTGAGGTTGTAAGGGAGTTTGGCCTTGCCGATCTCCCGGGCCAGGTCGGGGTGGGCGAGGAGACAGCCGACCCGGAGGCCGGCCATGGCCATCGCCTTCGAGAAGGTCCGGAGGACGATCAGGTTGGGGTGGCGGCTCAGCAGGCCGACGCAGGAGGGGCGGTCGCAGAACTCGTGATACGCCTCGTCCACGGCGACGAGGGCGTCGGTCTCCTTCAGGATCGCCTCCAGGTCGTCGTTTTCAAGGATGCACCCGGTCGGGTTGTTGGGGGAGCAGATCACGACCAGGTCGGCCATCTGCTCCCGGATGGCCAGGCGGAGGGCGTCCAGGTCGAAGGTGTAGTCCGGCCCGAGGTGGACGGTGGCCACCTCCGCGCCCATCACGGTGCTCTCCAGTTTGTAGAGCGTGAAGGTGGGGACCGGGATCAGGACGCGCGCGCCGGGGCCGAGGGTCACCATGAGGGTGGCCAGGATCAGCTCGTTGGAGCCGTTGCCGACCAGGATGCCCTCTCTGGTCCAGCCGTAGTGCTCCGCAAAGGTGGCGATCAGGTCGTCGGGCACGAACGCCGGGTAGCGGCACCAGGGCCGGGTCCGGGCGAAGGAGAGGACCTCCTCCTTGATCTCCGCCGGGAGGTCGTAAGGGTTCTCGTTCTGGTTCAGCTTAATCGCGCAGTCATACGGCTTGAGGTGATACGCCGACAGGGCGCGGACTTGCGGCTTGATTTTTTTGAGGGGGTCTTTCACGATTACCTTTCAAATCTCGCCCTGATCGCCGCGGCGTGGGCGTCCAGCCCTTCCGCCTCGGCGAGCTTCACAATCTGGCCCGCCGTCTTCGCGAGGCGTTCCTGCGTGTAGGCGACCACGCTGATGGTCTTGAGGAAGTCCCCCACGCCGAGGGAGGAGGCGAAGCGGGCGGCCCCGTTCGTGGGGAGGATGTGGTTCGTCCCGGCGAAGTAGTCCCCCACCGGCTCGGAGGAGGCCGGGCCGAGGAAGACGGCCCCGGCGTTCCGGACCCGGTCGAGCCACTCCCAGGGGCGGGCGACGAGGAGTTCGACGTGCTCCGGCGCGATGCGGTTGACGAGGTCCACGCCTGCGCTCAGGTCGGGCACGACGAGGATCGCGCCGAAGTTGTCCAGGGCCTTTCTGATCGCCCCAGCGCGGGGGAGCCGCTCCGTCTGGCGGATGACTTCGTCCCTGACCTGCTGGGCCAGGGCCTGGGAGGGCGTGACGCAGACCGAGGCCTCGAACCCGGTCCCGTGCTCGGCCTGGGACAGGAGGTCGGCGGCGACGTGCCGGGGGTCCGCAGACTCGTCCGCCAGGACGACGATCTCGCTGGGGCCGGCCAGCATCTCGATGCCGACGTCCCCGAAGACCTGCTTCTTGGCCGCCTGGACGTAGCGGTTTCCGGGGCCGACGATCTTGTCCGCTTTCGGGATGGTCTGCGTCCCGTAGGCGAGGGCCGCGACGGCCTGAGCGCCGAAGACCCTGTAGACCTCCCGGATGCCGGCGATCCGGGCGGCGGCCAGCACGGCGGGGTGGACCCGGCCGTCGGGCTGCGGGGGGGTGGCCATGCAGACCTGCGGCACTCCGGCGACCTGCGCGGGGATGGCGGCCATCAGGACGGTGGAGAACAGGGGGGCGCTGGCGCCCGGGATGAGGAGGGCCACGCGCCCGATGGGGAGCGCCCGCTTGCCCAGGATCACGCCGTCTGCATCGTTGATGAAGTAGGAGTGGAGGCGCTGGGGCTCGTGAAAGCGGCGGAGGTTGTCGGCGGCGGCCCGAAGGGCGTCGAGCAGGCCGGGGTCGGCCGCGCGACAGGCCGCGTCGATCTCAGCCTCCGGGACCCGGAAGGCGTCGGGTCGCAGGCCGACCCCGTCGAACCTCCGGGTAAATTCCGCGAGGGCCTCGTCCCCCCGCTCCCGGACTGCGGCGACGATCTCCCGGACGACGGCCTCGATCTCCGGGGTGAGGTCGGCGCCTCGGGAGAGGATGGCGTTTAGCTTGGCGTCCTTGAGGTCGGGACGATAGGTGATGATTTCGATCATGACCCTAATACACGACCTTGTTCAGCGGGTACTCGATGATGCCCTCGGCCCCGGCCCGCTTGAGCTTCGGGATGAGTTCCCGGACGACCTGCTCGTCGGTGATGATCTCCAGGGCCACCCAGTCGGGGTCCGTCAGGTTGGAGACGGTGGGGGTGTTCAGGGCCGGAAGGCTGGCGAGCACCACGCCCAGGTTCTTGCGGGAGACGTTCATCTTCAGGCCCACCTTCGGCTCGGCCTCCAGGGCCGCCCGGAGGAGCATGACGACGTTCTCGGCCTTCTCCCGCTTCCAGGGGTCCTGCCACGCCTGACGGTTGGCGATGAGCCGGGGCGTGGACTCGAACATGGTCTCCACGACCCGGAGGCGGTTGGCGCGGAGCGAGGACCCCGTCTCCGTGCCGTCCACGATGGCGTCCACCAGGCCGGGGATGCGGACTTTTACCTCGGTCGATCCCCAGGAGTACTCCACCTCGGCCTTGATGCCCTTGGAGGCCAGGAACTGTTTCGTGGCATTGGGCAGCTCTGTGGCGATCCGTTTCCCCTGGAGGTCCTTTAGAGTCTGGATGGGGGACTCCTCCGGCACGGCGATCACCCACACATAGGGGCGCGATACGGTCTTGCTGTAGGTCATCTCCGCGACCTCCACCACGTCCGCCCCGCTCTCCAGGATCAGATCTTTCCCCGCCAGCCCCACGTCCAGCACCTCCCGCTCCACGTAGCGCGGGATCTCCTGCGGCCGGATCAGCACCCCCTCCAGCTCCGGGTCGTCGATGTCGGGGATGTAGGAGCGGGGGCTGACCGTGATTCTATAACCTGCTTTGGCGAACAGCTTGAGGGTGGCCTCCTGAAGGCTGCCGGAGGGGAGGCCGATCTTGAGTCGCTTCATGGCGGCGCATTCCTTCAAAAAATAAGTCCAGAACGGCGAATCGTGAGTCACAGGTCCATGTCTTCACGACCTATCGCATCTGACTCTGGACTCGCGACTCTGGACTCGTGCCCCTCCGACGTGCTCAGGGCGTGCTCTGGACTGATCTATCTGCTCTGGCTCTCCAGAAAGGCGATGAGGCCGTTCAGAGAGGTGTGGATCTCCCGGAAGTGCCGGTTCTCCTTGAACTCCCGGATGCGCTCCCACCGGTCGAAGGTATGCGCGTCGCGCGAATATTCGGCGGGGTCGTACATGAACTTGATCCCCAGGGCCTGGATCTCCGGCGCTTCGTCGGCGCGGGCGGGGGAGACTTCGGAGCGGGCCACCTTGCCGAGGATCTGAATCTTCAGCGGGACGTCCGGTTTGTAGATCTCGGTCTCCCGGTTGAAGCGGAGCTTCGGGTAGAAGTTGAGCAGGATCGCCATGTCCTGGAGGGCGGCCTGCTGCGCCTCGACGGGCTGATGGCGCAGGTCGCCCAGGAAGTAGTCGAGGAGCGACTTATCGGCCTCGACCTTTATCCCCCCGACGCTGAAGTCGACCAGCTCCGCCCCCAGGCCGCTCTCCCTCCGGAAGGTCTCTTTAGGGCGGACGGTGAGGTTCTCCGTGCCGACCCGCACCACCTCCGCGACCAGCTCGTAGTATTCCATTTTGAAATCCAGCAGGCTTTTGGCCTGGTAGCCCAGCAGGATCTGGTCGCTCTCCCGCAGGTTGTTCGGGCTCTTCCGGTCCGAACTCATCTTGGTGGGCTTTTTGATGAACAGCGTGCGCTCCCCCTCCCGCGGGTTCTCCAGGCCCAGGACGGAGGAGTGGCCGAGGGCCGCCAGGGAGACCCGGTTGGTGCGCTCGTCCATGTGCGGCTTGCTGACGTAGACGACGCGGTCCTCCCGGGGGTTGCTCCGAAGGGAGTTCTTCAGGAACTTGACGACCGCCTCCGGGTCCGCCGGCAGGTCGTTTGCGCTGATGTAGCCCGTCACCTGCAGGTCCGTGATCCGGGGGGGCAAGCCTCCCTGGGTGGGATAGGTGAAATTCGTCCTGGACACGAAGAGGTCGAACAGGATCTGCGTGTAGACCTTCATCGCCCCCCGCCCCACTTTGTGGGTGAACCGGAGGGAGGAGCGCTTGTCCTTTTTCAGGACGTCGCCCACGGGCTTCAGCTTGAACGCCCCCGGCATCCGGGGGTCCAGGTTGGCCAGGACGTCGTTCGGGAAGCGGATGCGGTCGATCACCCGGCAGTCCATCGTGTGCGGGACCCGGTTGTGGAGGAAGGAGAGGTGGAGGATATGCCCTTTGTCGAGGTGATAGCCGGACTCCGCCTTGATGCCGTCGGGCGTCGTGATGTAAATGGCCTGGTCGTCGATGTAGAGCTTGTCCCCGAACCGGAACAGGAACGCCCGGCCAAAGTCCTCGTTGACCTCCAGACCCTCTGAGGTCTTGATCAGGACACAGTTGGCGGTCTTGGGGTTATAGTCCACGAGCCTGTCCAGGACCTGCTCGAGGGAGATCTTTTTGACCTCTTTACCCTTGTTGAAGAGATTGGACCACATCATATCTGGCGCTCCGGATGGGCGCTCCGGGACGGGGATAATTCCTTATATTCTGGTATATTACAAGAATAATTTCGCTTTGTCAACAGATATTCTCGCGGGCTATTCTCACCGCACGCGCAGGGCCTTGAGTCCCTTTAGGAGGGCGTCCACCTCCTCGAACCCGTTGTAGTAGTGGGTGGAGACGCGCATCCAGGTGGGGTTGCACGGGACCGTGATGCGATGCCGCTCGTAGAGTTCCTTCCCCACGCTCACTCCGTCGAATCCTGAAAGCTCAAAGGAGGAGATGGACCCCGACATCTCCGGGGGCGCGGGTGTGAGCAGTCTGACGCCGTCCAGCTCCTGCATCCGCTCGCGCAGGTAGGCCGCTATCCGGCGTCCGCGGGCCGCGATGCGCTCCCTGCCGATGCGCTCCTGAAAGTCCACGGCTGCGCCCACGGCCTCGAAGTGCGCCAGGTCGCGGGTGCCCCACATCTCCAGGCCGTGCAGGGCGGGGCGTCCGTTGATCTGAGGCCGTCCGCCCTCTCCCGGTGTCGCGCCCTGCTGGCTGTAGCCCCAGCTCACGACGACGTGCCGGAGCCGGGGCTGGACCTCGGGCCGGGCGTGGAGGAAGCCGGTCCCTTTGGGGGCGCAGAGCCACTTGTGGCAGTTGCCGCCGTAGAAGTCGCATCCCAGGTCCGTCAGGTCCAGGGGGATCATGCCGGGGGCGTGCGCCCCGTCCACGGCGATCAGGACGCCCCGCTGGCGGGCCAGTTCCGTTAGCCGCTTGAGGGGGGTGATCAGCCCGGTGCGCGTGGCGATGTGGCTGACGACGATCAGGCGCGTCCGGGGCGTGATGCCCTGCGCGAAGGCGTCCAGGACCGCTTCGGGGCCGGGCGGGGGGATGGGAATCTGCGCGCGCTTCACGGCCACGCCGTATTTCCGGGTCGCCAGGTGGAGGCAGTTGTCGATGGCCCCGTATTCCTGGTCCGAGGTCAGGATCTCGTCCCCGGCCTCCCACGTCAGCCCGTGCACTATCATGTTTATCGACATCGTGACGTTAAACGTGAAGGCGAGGTCTTCGGGGGCGACGTTCAGGAAGGAGGCCAGTCTCCGCCGGGCCTCCGAGACGCCGAGGTTCCCGGCCTCGGTCTGCCGGGTGGGGTTCAATTCCCGCCGGCGCATGGCGTCTATGGCGCAGTCGAAGACGGGGCGCGGGACAGCGCCGAACGAGCCTGTGTTCAGGTAGATCTCGCCGGGGCCGAGCAGGAACTGGCCCCGGATTTTTTTCCAGAAGGACTCCTCTTCTGGCCGGGAGGAGGACGCCTCGTCAGGGTTTGCCATGATCAGGTTACGAAAAGAGGCTTACCGATTTTTGCGTAAGCCTCATATTTTATTGAAAAATAAGCGAATACGGGACTCATCGGAAGACCCTTTGCGGGGCCGGGGACGGTTATATCAGGGGGTCCTCCCCCTTTTCCGCTTAAATATAGTGCTTTCAGCGCCATGAATCAAGGGCGAGTCCAAAATAAGCCCTCTCGCGGGGTTTCCATTTGACACCACCTCTCTTTTACGCTACCATGATCCTGGGAGGAGGGGTGGAGTCTCTATCCGCCTTATGGACCGGATCAGGAGGGCTTGACGTGGCCAGACGCGCGGTCTTTTTTATGGGGGTCCTGTCCCTGTCGTTCGGGCTTCTGCGGGCGCAGACGGCGCTGCGGGCCGATTTCAACGGGGACGGCGTCGTCACCTTCGACGACTTCTTCCTGTTCGCGGAGGGGTTCGGGGCGCGGCAGGGGGAGGCGAGGTTCAGCGCGAAGTTCGACCTGGACGGCAAGGGGTCGGTGGACCTGGAGGATTTCTTCCTGTTTGCCGCCGACTTCGGGAAGATGGCCTCGTCCGGCCCCTCACGCACGCCCGGCTGGGCGTCCATCGCTGCGACGAGCGCCGGCCCTCCGGGGCGGTTCGACCATACGCTCACGCTCGACCCGACTCGCAACCGCCTGGTCGTCTTCGGGGGGCGCGCCCCCAGTTCGCTCGGAGACACGTGGGTCTTCGACCTGGAGGGCCGCTCCTGGCGGGAGGTCAAGGTCTCCCCGTCGCCGCCGGCGCGCCACGGGCACACGGCCATTTACGACGCGCCGCGCGGGCGCGTGGTGATCTTCTGCGGGCAGAGCAGCGCGGGGTTCTTCAACGACGTGTGGGCGTTCGACCTGGGGCGGGAGGTGTGGCAGGAGCTGGCCGCTGCGGGGGACCGGCCGACGGTCCGCTACGGCTCCTCGGCCGTCTTTGACGCGCCCCGCAACCGGATGGTCATCTCGCACGGGTTCACGTCTCAGGGGCGGTTCGACGACACCTGGGCGTTCGACCTGGGCCGGAACGCCTGGACGGACCTGACGCCGGCGAGCGGCCCCAGGCCGCTGAAGCGCTGCCTGCACGAGGCCGTGTACGACGCGGGGGGGGACCGCATGCTCCTGTTCGGGGGGTGCGCGTCCGGGTTTGGCCCCTGCCCCCTGGGGGACCTCTGGGCGTTTGACCTGAGGACGAATGTATGGACGGAGCTAAGGCCGTCCGGGGCTGCGCCGGGGGCGCGCACGAACCCGGCGCTGGCCTACGACCCGGCCGTCCGGCGCGCGCTCCTGATCGGGGGGAGCGCGGCCGAGGGTCTGACGAACGACACCTGGACCTTTGACGCTGCGGGGGGGGCGTGGGCGAAGCTCACCTTTGAGGGCTCGATCCCGGCGCCGCGCTACAGCCACGACGCTGTCGTGGATTCGACCAACGCCCGGGTCCTGCTTTTCGGCGGGCACAGCACGAAGGGGTTCAGCGACGAACTCTGGGAGCTGAAGTTCTGAGGCGGTGGGGCGAGGGCTGAGGGACTCTCTTTCTGTCATTGACAAAGCGCGGCTCAGGTGGTATCTTGAAGGGAAACGGTTCACACCCTTCATCCTGTCCTCTGTCATCTTCATTTCAGGAGGTCTGGCGTGGCGGATACGAGGTCCACTCTGCATCCCGGCCTGTTCAGCATCGGCCTTGAGGAGATCAAGCGGCGCAGGGGCGCGCCGCCGTGGGGGGAACGGGTCGTGGTGTCGGACCAGATCACCGGGACGGTCATCTGCCAGGCCCCCGGCACGCCCAACGACCGGCACTACCACATCTACGACGAGTGGTGGGCGGTGCTGGAGGGGGAGATTCACTGGGAGATCGAAGGGCAGGCGGAGCCGGTGCGGGCGAAGGCCGGGGACTTTGTGTATGTCCCCAAGAACACTTTTCATCACATTCACGTCAAGGGCGACAGGCCCGCCATCCGGCTCGCCATCAGCGTGACAGGCGAAGGGCACAGGCACGAGAGACCCTGAGGAACGATGAACGATGAACGATGAACGATGAACGCGGAACGATGAACTAAGGAGACTGTCATGGGCACGTTCGCTGAAGAGGTCGTTCAGGAGGCCCTTTCGGGGCAGACGCTGGCCGCTGCGGACCGCATTCTGACCGATCCGAGGCCGGGGGGGCTGGTGGCGCTGGTGGGGCAGGCCGTGGACGCCGGGCGGGGGAGGTGGGATGCGACGGATGCGGCCGGGCAGCGCCGGCTGGTGGAGTTCGGCCTTCGGCTGGGGTTCAACCTGGCCGGGCGGGACGCGCTGAGCGTGGGCTACGGGGCCGAGGAGGTGGATCAGGCGTTCCGACGCGTGGCCGACTCCTTTGTGGAGGGGGATCAGGACGAGGCCGCCGGCGCCGTGATCCGGTCCGTGGCCGGCGAGGTCCTGGCCGACATGAAGTCGGTCAACGCGGGGGACAGCCTGCCGGGGCTGATGGCCGAGCGGGTCGAGGGGGCGTGGAAGGGGGGCGGGAGGGCGTTTCTGGAGCTGTTCCGCCAGCAGCTGCGGGGCGGGGTCTACTGGGCGATGACGGACGGGGGGCTGTGCAAGTTCGGGAACGACTTCGCGCGTGGCCTGGAGTACCTCCGGCACATCGGGTTCTGCCAGGTGTCCACGAACCCGGTGCTGGCCGCGCGGGCCTTCGAGGAGGACCCCAGGCTCGTGGAGGCGTTCCGGGAGGAGGCGGCGCGCCACGCCGACTGGGTGGCGGAGCCGGACCGGCACGGGGACGCGATGGCCATGTCGGCGACGCTGATCGCCCTCTGGCCCAACCTGGCCGTGTTCCGGCCGCTGGCCCTGCACACGAACCTGATGGACTACGTGGTCAGTTTCCAGCTCAACCCCAACCTGGCTGACCAGGTCGCGGACAGCCTGGCCGACGCCCGCGCGGCCTACCGGTCCGCCGCGGACTTCCTGGCGGGCTACGACCGGGGCCTGGGGCTGGGGGCCAGGGCGGGGGCCGTGCGGCCGAACATCGTGTTCAAGGTGGCCGCCTCCTCCGAGGCCGCCCGAGACATCACCCGCGCCCTCAACGCCGAGGGGATCGGCACCAACAACACCGTGGTCTACACCGTGGGGCAGGAGGTCCAGCTGATCCTGGATGCCTTTGAGGGGAAGGCCTACGCGGTGAAGGCGGGCAACGGGGTGACCCGCACGTACGAGACGAACATGGGGGGGCGGCTGGTCAGTCACCTGCGCGAGGTGGAGGCCGAGAAGATATTCGCCAAGGTCACCAAGAAACTGGGCGAGGCGCGCGCGGCGGAGCACCTCATGACCCTGGCCCGCGCCCTGAACGTGGACAGGGCCACGCTGGACAGGGTGGGGGGATCGTTTGTGGACAGGGTCCGGGCGATCTGCGCCTTCAAGTTTCTGAAGTCCCTCGCCCACAAGGCGATGATCGAGATCGCCGAGGCGGCGGGCCTGAAGCAGGCGGGGATCGAGACGCTGGAGCAGGACCTGCGCAAGGCGGGGACGCTGGTGGCCAGGCGGGTCTACCGGGTCTTCTACGGGCCGGAGAGCCGCCCCCGGTGGGTCGCCTACCTGCAGAGGCGCTACGACCTGAGCCAGGGGCAGGCCGAGACGGTGCTGAACTCGATGGACGTGCTCCCGGCGTCGAAGCGCATCCCGGAGGACACCTACCACACGCTGGGATATCCGAACTTCTGCAACACGGAGTTCCCCAACCACGCCCGCGCGGTGCAGATGATGGCGGAGACGGAGGGGTTCCGGCTGGAGGCGTTCCGGGGGGCGATCCTGCAGGCCTACGACCCCGGCGTGACGAAGCGGCTGAACCGGCTGCCCGACTTCCGGCTGGCCTACGACCTGACCCCGGATATGAGGGACTTCCTGCTGAACGAGGTGGGCATCTCAGAGGTGGCGGACTGGGGCACGGGCGGCATCCAGCCGGAGGAGTGGAGGCACTTTGGGTCGGTCAAAAAGACCGTGGCCGAGTTCCGCGCGGCCTACGACGCCTTCGTGGTCAAGTGCGTGGGCATCGCCAGAGAGGCCGCGGTAAAAAGATCGTGAAACGTGAAACGTGAAAACCGACCACAAGACCACAAGACCACAAGACCACAAGGCTTTTGCATTGGTCCTGTGGTCCCGTAGTCCTGTGGTCCTG
>Ga0209399_10000153_pt1 | contig 40915 bp, 41 predicted proteins | sample OV2TP3_FD_184130 | JGI IMG/M metagenome (GOLD analysis project Ga0209399, IMG submission 184130) | Hot spring microbial communities from Beatty, Nevada to study Microbial Dark Matter (Phase II) - OV2 TP3 (SPAdes) (version 3) | ecosystem: Environmental > Aquatic > Thermal springs > Hot (42-90C) ... | reverse complement strand
GGGGGGGGCGCTAAGGGGCATGGCGTTCGTGGACCGGGAGGCCGTGCAGCCCCGGGGCCGGTCGGCGGAGCGCGCCTGCAAGGACCTTGAACAGGTCTATTACGTCCTGGAGGGGGAGGGGACGCTGGTCGCGAAGGGAGACGAGCAGCGCGTCGCGGAGGGGGACATGATTCACCTCCCGGCGGGGACGGCGTACCACTTCCGGAATCCGACCGAGGGGTGGCTGACTTACTATATTGTGGGGGTGTGAGTGCAGGGGCGCGGCTATGCCGCGCCCCTGCACTTAAAACATCTCTCTCTGCCCGCTCTCCAGGCTGAGCAGGGCGCGCTTCCACTCCAGGCCGCCACCAAAGCCGGTGAGAGAGCCGTCCGAGCCGACGGCGCGGTGGCAGGGGATGAGGATGGGGAAGGGGTTCTGGCCGAGGGCCGCGCCCACGGCCCGCGCGGCGTTGCGGTCGCCCAGGTCGGCGGCGAGCTGGCCGTAGGTGGTCGTGCGACCGTAGGGGATGGCCTGGATCGCTTTCCAGACGGCCCGCTGAAAGTCGGTGTGGCGGCTCAGGTCGAGGGGGGTGGAGAAGTCGGTGGGGATGCCGGAGAAGTAGCGGGTCAGGTCGTCGATGAGGGCGCGGGCGGCTCGCGTCGGCGGGGCTCCGCGCTCGACCCGGATTCCCTGCACGGCGCGGTCGCGGCGGTACGGGCCGAACTGGATGGCCGTCAGGGTCTCCTGCTCACAGAAGAGGGTCAGGTCGCCGAAGGGCGTGCGAAGGACCGTCTGGATTGAGGTGGAAGATGGCATGAGCATTTTCTCGGGATCAAGGGGGTTGAGGCATTCGACGAGGCCATTCGCCGCTTTTTTTCTGGCTGTTCTGGCCTTTGCAATGCCCTGGTGGGGCTGCGCCTCCACGAAATCCGGCGCGAAGGAGCAGGAGATGGAGACCGCTCAGCCCCCGTCGAAGAGCGCCCCTGTGGACACGGCGACCTTCGAGGAGAAGGTGGTCTACGCCTATCCGGCGGTGGTGGTCAACCGAAGGATCAACCTCCGGAAAGGGCCGGGGACCAACTACGGGGTGATCGCGAAGCTCTCCGGAGGACAGACCGTCACGGTCGTGGCCACGTCGGGGGAATGGGTGAAGGTGCTGGTGGACCAGGACAACGCGATGGGATGGCTGCACACGAGCCTGATCCGGAGGAAAAAGTAAAGACCTCACCCTCCCCCAACCTAAGAGGACAGGCGCTTGGTTCCCCCTCCCTCTCCCGCGGGAGAGGGAGGGGGTCAGGGGGTGGGTGAGGTCTCACGCCGCCACCACCAGCTCGACCTTCTCCTGGGCCGTCTCCGGGCGCAGGGCCTCGTTCAGCACCCGGTCCATGTGATCGGCAAACACGAACCGCAGGTCGTTCCGGACGTGTTCGGGGATATCCTCGATGTCCTTCTCGTTCTCCGCGGGCAGGATGACCGTCCGGATGCCCGCCCGGTGGGCGGCCAGGACCTTGTCGCGCACCCCGCCGATGGGGAGGACCTTTCCGCGCAGGGTCACCTCGCCGGTCATGGCCACGTCCCGGCGCGCGGGGCGCTTGGTCAGGGCGGACGCCAGGGCCGTGGTCATCGTGACTCCGGCTGAGGGGCCGTCCTTGGGCACGGCCCCGGCCGGGATGTGGATGTGGATGTCGAGCTTTTGCAGGGCCGAAGGGGTCAGGCCGAGGGGTCTGGCGCGGCTCCGGATGTAGGTGAGGGCCGCCTGCGCGGACTCCCGCATGACGTCGCCGAGCTGGCCGGTGAGGATCAGCCCCCCTCTCCCTGGCACGGTCACCACCTCCACGAAGAGCACCTCCCCCCCCGCGCCGGTGACGGCCAGGCCCGTCACGACGCCGATCTCGTCGGAGGTCTCGGCGACCTCCGAGCGGAAACGGACCGGGCCCAGGTAGGCGTGGAGGTCCTTCCCGGAGACGCGGAGGGTCTCGGTCTTTCCCTGCGCGATCTCCCTCGCGACCTTCCGGCAGACCGTTCCGATCTCCCGCTCCAGGTTGCGGAGGCCGGCCTCCCGCGTGTAGTTCCGGATGATGCCCGTGAGGGCGTCGTCGGCGATGACGAGCGTCTCTGCGGAGAGGCCGTGCTCGGCGAACTGCCTGGGGAGGAGGTAGCGACGGGCGATCTCCAGCTTCTCCGGCTCGGTGTAGCCCGAAAGCTCCAGCACCTCCATCCGGTCGAGCAGGGCCGGGGGGATGGTGTGGAGGACGTTGGCCGTGGTGATGAACATGACCTTCGACAGGTCGAAGGGCACGTCGAGGTAGTGGTCCAGAAAGGCGCTGTTCTGCTGGGGGTCGAGCACCTCGAGCAGGGCGGCGGCGGGGTCGCCCCGGAAGTCCTGCCCCATCTTGTCGATCTCGTCGAGCATGAAGACCGGGTTGTGGGACTCTGCCCGGCGGAGGCCCTGGATGATGCGCCCCGGCATCGCGCCGATGTAGGTCCGGCGGTGGCCCCGGATGTCCGCCTCGTCGTGGACGCCGCCCAGGGAGACGCGGACGAATTTTCGGCCCAGGGCGCGCGCGATGGACTGGCCGAGGGAGGTCTTGCCGGTGCCGGGAGGGCCGGCGAAGCAGAGGATGGGGCCCTTCATGTCGGGCTTGAGCCTCCGGACGGCGAGGTATTCGAGGATGCGGTCCTTGGGCCTCCGGAGGCCGTAGTGATCCTCATCCAGGGTCTTCTTCGCCTCCGCGACGTTCAGGTGGTCCTGGGTGCTGGCCGTCCAGGGCACGGTGATCAGCCACTCGAGGTAGGACCGGATGACGGAGTACTCCGCCGCCGCCGGGGGCATCCTGGACATGCGCTCCAGCTCCCGGTCGGCCTCTTTCCGGGCCTCCGGGGGCATGCCTGCCTTTTCGATCCGCTCGCGCAGTTCGCTGGCCTCAGCGGCCTGCTCGTCCACCTCCCCCAGTTCCTTCTGGATGGCCCTGAGCTGCTGGCGGAGGTAGTAGTCCCGCTGGGTCTTGTCCATCTCCCCCTTCACCTCGGACTGGATCTTGCTCCCCAGCTCCAGGATCTCCAGCTCGCGGTTCAGGAAGCCGGTGAGCAGCCGGAGGCGCTCCGCGACGTTCAGGGCCTCCAGGATGGCCTGGCGCTCGGCGAGGCTCAGGTTGATGTGAGAGGCGATGAAGTCGGCCTGCGCGCCCGCGCCGGGCAGCGAGGCCACGGCCGCCCCCAGCTCTTCGGAGAGGTTGGGGGCCAGGGAGACGGCCTTCTGGAACAGCCCCACGGCGTTGCGCGCCAGGGCCTCCAGCTCGACGGTCTGCTCCTCCTGCTCTTCGGCCCGCTCCACGCGGCCCCTGAGGTAGGGGTCCCGGTCCGTCACCTCGATCAGCCGGATGCGAGAGACGCCCTGGATCAGGAGCTGGACCGCGTTGTTGGGCAGACGGAGCATCCGGGCGATGACGGCGACGGTCCCGATGGGGCGGAGGTTCTCCGGGGCCGGCGGCTGCTCCGGGTCTTTCAGGGCGAACAGCCCCACCATCTTGTTCTCCGCCGTCACCGCCGCGTCCACGGCCCGCACCCACTCCGGGGATGCGACGACGAACGGGAAGAGCATGTAGGGGTAGATCACGGCGTCGCCGGACGGCAGGAGGGGGAGCGCCTCGGGGATGGGGATGCGCTCCTCGCTTCCTCCGTTCTTTTCGGTGGGCATGGGTATACCTCGTTCTCGGATCAGATGGGCGCGATAAATCGCGCCCCTATTCTTCCGTCACGATGATCGTGCGAGGCGACCGGTCTGCGCGGACCTTGCGAAAGGCGACGTGGAGAAAACCGTCCCGGTAGGCCGCCCTGGCAGAGGCGGCATCCACATCGGCCGGGAGGTCGATCATCCGCTCAAACCCCCCGAAGCAGACCTCTATCCGATGGTAGCGCCGTTCCGACCCGGTCGTGGCCCTGCGCCGCTCCCCCCGGATGGTCAGCGTCTGTCCCTCGGCGATGAGTTCGACCCGGTCCCGGTCGATGCCCGGCAGCTCACACAGCACGACGAGGTCATCATCGGTCTCGTAGACGTCGATGGGGGGCTCCCAGAGGCAGGCGGAGAACCGGGACCCTGCCCCGCCGGACCGGCTGATGTGGGACAGGAACTGTTCCATCTTGCGGTGGACCTCTTCGAGGTTCACCGGGCGCGTGCGTCGTTCGTCTTCCATAAGGAATTTCGCGGCGGGGACTGTCGCGTTTACGCGACAGAGGAAGCCGCGCCCTCCTTTCTCTTGACCTACTGATGAAGCGAACCTACAAATACAGACTCTACCCCAATCGCGCACAGGAAAAGACCCTGGACTTTCTGCTCTGGCAGGGGCGCAACCTCTACAACGCGGCCCTGGAACAGAGGATCAAGACGTATCAGGACACCGGCAAGGGCATCAGCTATGAAAAGCAGTGGGCGCATTTCCGGGATGAGCGCAACGCCAATCCTGAGACGTTGGGCAAACTCAATGCGACCAGCGTACAGCAGATGCTTCGTCGCCTGGACAAGAGTTTCTCCGCCTTCTTCCGCCGCCTGAAAGTGGGGGAGAAGCCCGGCTTTCCCCGTTTCAAGGGCCGTAACCGGTTTCACAGCCTGGAGTACCGGCACGGCGACGGCTGCAAGCTGAAGACGGACGGCAAGGGCCGAACCTGGTTCTACGTGCAGAACGTGGGCGAGATCAAGGTCAAGTATCATCGTCCGATCCCCGATCCTTCCGAGATCAAGCACGTCATCCTCAAGCGGTCTCTCGATGCCTGGTACATCTGCCTGTCGCTGGATATGCCCGACCCTGAGCCGGTTATCCATGACGGCCTGGCGGTCGGCGTGGACGTGGGCCTCAAAAGCCTTCTGGCCCTGTCCGACGGCACGACGGTCGATAACCCGCGTTGGATGCGGGGCAATCTCCGCAAGCTGCGGATTGTCCAACGTCGGCTGTCCCGGCGCAAGAAGGGGAGCAATCGGCGACGGAAGGCCGCCCGGCAGGTCGCAAGGCTGTATGAGCGGATCGCCAACCAGCGTTCCGATTTCTGGCACAAGGCTACCCGGCACATGGCCGACACGTACAGCCTGATTGCGGTCGAAGGTTTGACCCTGAACTTCCTCACGCAGAACCGTCACCTTTCCCTGAGCGCGCACGATGCGGGCCTGGGCGAGTTCCGACAACTGCTTGACTACAAAGCTGAAAATGCTGGTAGCCAGGTTGTGACTGTGAACCCGCGCAACACCTCGCAGATGTGCAGCGGATGCGGTGAGGTTGTGCCGAAGGTGTTGAGGGTGAGGATTCATGCCTGTCCTGCCTGTGGGCTGATAGAAGATCGAGACGTCAACGCAGCCCGGAATATTCTCAGATTAGCTTTGATCCCGCTTGGACGGAGCGGTCAGGCGCTAACGCGGACGCAGCAAGGTCTACGTTGCCTGAGAAGCCGACGCCTTTAGGCGTCGGAGTCGTCACAACGGTTCACCCTGCATGACGGAGTTTGAGCAGCCCTTTCTTGTGGACATGTTCTAAAATTTACGGGTATTGACTCTCTTTTTCAAGGGCAAAAAAGGATCGCATACACGGAGTGATCCACGCCCTTGAAAAAGGCCCGCAGATAACCCGGCGATTCTGCTTGACAATGCCCTTATGGGCGCTTATGATGTAACTCTTCGAGATCGTCATTTACTTGAACGTCGAGGCTCAGGGGGTCGGTCTTATGGCGGGCGTTTTATGGGGATCTGGCTCATCTGGTTTCTGGTCATTCTGGCCGTCATCGCGTCGAAGTATTACACGGCGAGGGCCGTCACGGAGATGAACCTGAGGCTGTCCGAGCGGGAGAAGCATCTCACCGCTCTGAGGTCCGAGAACAAGGTCATCCAGAACAGCCTGGCCATCGCGACCCGAAACCTGGCGGGGGCCCGTCGGCGGCTGGAGGAGACCCGGGGGCTGATCGAAAGGCTGAAGCCGGAACTCAAGGAGCTGGAGGAGCTGGAGGAGCGCGAGATGCAGATCGCGAAGGACCTGATCTCCAGGACCAAGGACGCTCAAGCGTGAGCGAAAGGCGTTATGGACTGGGTATCCATCGTTGTCACGCTCGCGACGGGGATGTTCCTCGTCCCCATCATCAACGACTTTCAGAAGAGGTCGCTCGCGCTGTCCCGCAGGATCTCGGACATCGAGGCCCAGGTCCAGAGGATGATGGCGTCCAACGAGAAGGAGAGGGAGGAGGAGCGCTCCGTGGCCGCTGAGCTGGCGGAGGCCGAGAGGGAGCTGGCGGAGGCCGAAAAGGAGAGGGATGCCCTGCAGAGGGCCATCCAGGCCAAAACGAAGAAGAAACGGTAGCCCACAGGATCGTTCAAACAGAGGAGCGCCGCCCGTGAAAATCGTGGACATCGAGGTCATTCCGATCTTCCCGCGCATCGCCGAGCGCAACGCGGACCAGAAGGCCCGCTTCCGGGACATCAACCGCCGGACGATCTTCAAGGTGAAGGCCGACAACGGCGTCGTCGGGTACGGCGACGCCCGGTGCGAGGCCCCGCCCCGGTCGAGCGTGGAGTCTCTCATCGGCCGGAGCCCCTTCGATTTCCTGAACGCCAACCTGAACACCGGCCTGATGGGGGCCCTCTACGACGCCATGGGCAAGCACCTGGAGGCGCCGGCCTACAGGCTGATGGGCCAGAAGGTGCGCGACCGCGTGCCCGTGGCGGCCTGGACCCGCCCGGCCTCGCCGGAGGACCTGGGCCGGGAGGTCCAGCGGGCCGCGGCTCAGGGCTACAAGATCTTCAAGATGCACACCTGCGAGTACTACGACGTGCTGGAGCAGAACCGGGCCGTCGAGGCGGTGGCGCCGGAGGGGTTCTGGATGCACTACGACTTCAACCACAACCGGGGGCTGACGGCCGTGCTGCGCCTCGTCCACGAGCTGGAGAAGTCGCGCGTGGTGGGCATGATCGAGGACCCTCTGAAGCTGAACGACATCGACGGCTGGCGCCGGCTGCGCGAGAAGACCCGGCTGCCCATCCTGATGCACGTCCCGCAACTGGGGGGCGGGCAGGAGATGATGCGGGGCTGCGCCGACGCCTACATGGTCGGGGAGGTGGGCATCGGGGTCTCGATGGCGCGGGGGTTCGCCTGCGCGGAGGCCAATGTCTCCACGGTGGTTCAGCTCACGGGGGGGACGCTCACCAAGGCGATGGCCATGCACCTGGCCGCGGTGCTGCCCACGGTGTCGCATTCGATCAATCTGGACGATCAGTACGAAGAGGATGTCACGAAGGCGCGCCTTCCGGTGGTCGAGGGGTGCTCGCCCGTGCCGGAGGCGCCGGGATTAGGCGTGGAGGTGGACGAGGCGGCCCTGGCCAGGGCCGCGGCCAACAGGCCCACGGCCATCCCGCGCCACCTGGGGGTGCTGCACCTGGCGGGCGGGCACAAGCTCTACACCCCCTCCTTCCCCGGCGTCAGCCGGCTGCTGGGCTTTCCCGAGGGCAACATCCGGGGGCTCAGGCTGGAGGTCTGGGAAGACGACGGATCGAAGGAGTTCGCGCAGGTCTACGCCAGGGTGGAGAAAGAGGGGTCTGTGCTGGAGTGACAGGGCCCCTTGCCGGGACCGACGAACAGGGGGCGCTCCCCGGAGGGCAGCAGGGCGGTTCGGAGGAGAGCCGTCCGCACCCTTCGGGCGCAGCGCCTCCTTTTTTGTTCGGTTCATCTGAGGGATGGGAACGGTGCTTTTATAATACAGCACTGCTGCACATATTAATCAAACTTGCCTTTAAGAACCATGCTTTTGAAAATAAATATAAATAAAAATTCAGTTTATTGAAGTTTTTCAGTCCTGAATCCACAGGCTGCCTGAACCTGTTTTAGCCTCTCTCCCTGCCCAAATCGCTGCATTTTTACAACACTCTCCCCCCTTTTCCCACGTCTCTCTTCTATTCCGTATAAAAATTTGAACCTCTCTAAGTCGCAGGCGAATTTCATATAAGTATTCGAATTCGTTGCAGATATACCCATGACGTGTTTTGGCGAGAGGCCGGTCTCAGGGTTGTTCCCCCCTTCCGGCTGGCATACGCTTTGATCATGGGTGGAAGGACGTGTCGCAACGGTCGCCAAAGTCGAAATCAGAGGCCGGAAGATTCCCTCGGTTCGTTCCTCTCTGTTCAGGAGGTCTGCGTGTTTAAGCGATCCATCATCCAGACGGTCTGCACGGCGCTGGCGCTGGGCGGGGTGCTGGTCGGGTGCGGAGGGGTGAGCCAGCAGCCCCTTGCCCCTGGGCGTGCGGCCCCCCCGACGCTGTCGCCGTCGAAGGCGCTGCCCCGGGCGGCCAAGGCGGGCGTCTATATCCGTACGGACAGGGGATGGTTCTACCCGGATCAGGACGGCTCGCTGGCGCTCAGCTTTCCGCCGCCTCCCGATAATCGAACGGTTCGCGTGGAGCAGGCGACCTTCACGGTGGCGAAGGGGATGGTCAATCAGGAGGTTTATATCACGATGAAGGCCTCCACCGGCTCGCTCCTGAGCGACGTGGTGTTCGACTTCAGCCCCGACGGCCTGGCCTTTAACCCGCCGCTGGCCACGCTGACGGTTATCTTATCTGGACCTGTGAACTCGCAGCACCTGAAGGCCTACCATACCGATTCGACAGGTAAGAAGACGGTGGTTCCGCTCACCGTTACCCCCCTCGGTAAAAATCGGTGGCAGGTCGTCATCCAGGTCCCCGGCTTCTCCATCTATTCGTTGGGGGATGAGTTGATCCCGGAAGTTCTGGAGCCTTAAGTCTCGGACGGCAATATTGCAGGGTCTGAGATTGCGATTTGCGTCTTTGCATCTGTATCACCCCCATCAGCGTCACAGGGAGAGAAGCTGGTGTTAACGCATGGATCGAATTTAGATGCTCTGGTCCGGGACCTGACCGACTTCCAGAAGGAGATGGAGGTTGGGGACCTGCTCAAGACGGATGCCGTCCAGCCTCCCCCGATGGAGGAGAGGCTCAGGCAGATCGAGCAGGCCCTGGAGACCCTCAAGGGGCTCAGTCTGTCCAGCAAGGACGACGCACGGGACCTTCAACAACTCCTGAACATCGGGCACACCTACGAGCGGCTGTCGCACTTAGAGAAGGCCTGCGAGACCTACGAGGCGGCCCTGGGCATGGCCGAGCGGCTCGGAGACACAGGGACCCGCGCCACGCTGCTGCAGCGAATGGGGCGGGTGCTGTCGCGGTGGAACCGCTGGGCAGAGGCGCTGGACCACCTGGACCGCAGCCGGGAGGTCTACCGCGCCCTGGGCGACGCGCAGGGGCAGGCGCGCGTGCTGCTGAGCCGGGGCATCGCGCTGCACGAGCAGGGGGACTACGAGGCGGCGGCGACGGCCTACCGGGAGGCGCTGGACCTGGCGCAGGCGGCCGGGGACCAGAAGATCGTGGCCAACACGATCAACGGCCTGGCGGTCCTGGCCACCGTGCGGGGGGACTTCGACGAGGCCGTGAGCCGGTATCAGACCTGCCTGGGGATGTTTGAGGAGGCCGGGAACCAGGTGGGGCTGGCCAGGGCGTATCACAACCTGGGCATGACCCACGCAGACCGGCGGGACTGGAACGCCGCGATGGAGTGCTACGAGCAGGGATTCGAGATCGCCCGGGAGCACGGGATCTGGGATGTGATGGCCAACATCTACCTGAGCCGGGCGGAGCTGCTGCTGGAGCTGGGGGACAGCTCGATGGTGGCGCTCTGCTGCGCGCGGGCGCTGGACATCTACCGGAAGACGGAGAACCGGCTGGGGGAGGCCGACGCCTACCGGCTGATGGGGAGGCTGTTCACGCTGCGCAAACGGTGGTCCACGGCGCTAAGTCTGTTCCAGGACAGCATTCGCCTGAACGGGGAGTACGGCAGCCCCCTGAACCTGGCCGAGGCGCACCGGGACCTGGGGAAGATGCACGCGGTCAGGGGGCAGGCGGCGGAGGCGCGGGCGTCGTTCGAGGCGGCCCTGGCCGGGTTCCGGAAGCTGGGGGCGAGGGCGGACGCGGTCGAGGTGGAGCGTCTCGTCGCTGCCCAGAACGACTCCTGATACCCGCTCCGGCCTGAAGGTCTATGGCAAATGAGGAACATCTCAGGCTCCTCAAGCAGGGGACAGTGACCTGGAACGCGTGGCGAGCGGACAGCCCCCACCTGTGGCCGGACCTGCGCGAGGCGAACCTTGTGGGGATGGGTCTGCACGGGGCGGACCTTCGCACGACCAACCTGCGCGGGGCAGACCTCATCGGAGTGGACCTCTGCGAGGCGGACTTCAGGGGGGCGAACCTGCGCGGGGCGCACCTGAGCGGGGCGGACCTGCGCGAGGCGAATCTGATCGGGGTGATCCTCATCGAGGCGGATTTGAACCGGGCGGACCTGGGCCGGGCGCATCTGAGCGCCTCGAACCTGAGCCGGGCGAATCTCGTGGAGGCGGACCTGAGCCGGGCGAATCTGATCGGGGCGGATTTGCGCGAGGCGGATCTGAGGGGGACGAATCTGAGGGGGGCGAATCTGATCGGGGCAGACCTGAGTCGGGCGAATCTCGCGGGGACGGACCTGAGCCGGGCGGTCCTGTGGGGGGCTAAAGGGCTCTCCCGGGAACAGATGGACCAGACGTTCACGAATGGGAGAACCGTGCTCCCGATGCCCTCTTAAACAAAGGATGGTCGCCGTGCCCCTGCGTGTTCTGATCCTTGAAGACGATCCCGCAGACGCCGAGATGATGGCGCGTGAGCTGCGACGCGCCCAGTTCGACCCTGACTGGCGGCGGGTGGAGCGGGAGGAGGACTATCTGGCCCATCTAAGCCCGGCGCTGGACGTCATTCTGGCGGACTATCACCTGCCGGCGTTCGACGCGCTGGAGGCGCTGCGCCTGTTGCAGGAGCGAGGGCTGGACATTCCGTTCATCGTCGTCACCGGCGCCCTGGGCGATGAGGCGGCGGTGAGGTGCATCCAGCAGGGCGCGGCCGACTACCTGCTCAAGGACCGGATGGCTCGCCTGGGGCCGGCGGTGGCGCAGGCGCTGGGACAGAAGCGGCTTCGCGACGCCCGCAGGCGGATGGAGGAGGCGCAGCGGGAGGCGGAGCGGATACGGGTGCTCCTCGAGATGGCGGGCGCAGCCGCGCACGAGATCAACCAGCCCCTGACCGTGATCGTGGCGCGCGCGGAACTTCTTTTGAATGGGATGCCGCCCGGCGCCCCCCTGCGGCGAGAGGTGGAGTCCATCTACGAGGCGAGCGAGAGGATCGGTGAGATTGTGCGCAAGATGCAGGGTATCCAGCAGTATATCACCAAACCCTACGCCCTGGGGGGGCAGATCATCGACTTTGAGGCGGCGTCGAAGGGGAGGTCCATCCCGGCCTGAATCGCACGGCAACGTCGGAGACCTTTCAACACACCCCGGCCCGGCGTCTCTCCCTGTAGCTGTCCCGGACCAGCTACAGGTGAGGGCACCGGGCCTCTTTTTGCTTGACGCCGCCCCTTTTCGTGCGTACACTGCCTTCTGAAAGGGATTCAGATGCGTCTCTGAACGCGCAACGGATAGACGATCCGACGCACAGGATCGGAGGGTATGCTGACCCGTTTCGACTATGCGGTGGTCTTTCTCTACTTCGTCCTGGTGGCGGGCATCGGGTGGGTCGCCCGCGGGCGGGTGAAGGGGCTGGACGACTACTTCGCCGGGGGGCACGGGGTTTCGTGGTGGATGGCCGGGATCTCCCATCACGTCTCGGGCTACAGCGCCTTCGCCTTCGTGGGCTACGCGGGCCTGGCCTACCGCGTGGGGTTCAACGTCTGGACGGTGTTCGCGCTGCCCTGCTTTTTCGCGATGGTGGCGGGGGCCTACGTCTGGGCGCCGCGCTGGGTGAGGCTGAGGGTGATCACGCCGGTGGAGTACCTGGAGGAAAGGTTCAACAACCTGGTGCGGCAGGTCATCGCGTGGAGCGGGATCGCGGTGAAGTTCGTGGACGAGGGGACGAAGCTCTACTCGCTGGCCAAGGTGATCCGGGCCTGCACCGGCCTCCCGCTGAAGGGCACGATCGTGGGGTCCGGCGTGGTGACGGTGCTCTACCTGCTGCTGGGCGGGCTCTGGGCGGAGCTTATGACGGACTTCGCGCAGTTTGTCGTGCAGTACTCGATCACGCTCCTTCTGGCCCCTGCCGCGCTGGCGGCGGTGGGGGGGTGGCGCGGGCTCTGGACGGGGCCGAAGGCGGTCCCGTTCCAGTTTTTCAGCCCGGCGTTCCCGCCCTCCCGGCTGTCGGTGTTCTTCTGCGTGGTGCTGCTGAGCTACAACGGCGGCACGTGGGGGCTGGCGCAGCGGTTCTACTCGATGGGGAAACCCGCCGAGGCGAAGCGGGCCGCGCTCCTGTCGGCGGCGCTCTACCTGCTGTATCCGCTCGCGCTCTACATCCCGGTCTGGGCGGCCCCTGTTCTGCTGGATGGGGTTCAGGACCCGGAGATGGCCTACATCGCCGTGGCCCAGCATCTGCTCCCGCAGATCGCGCCCGGCCTGCTGGGGCTGATGGTGGCTGCGATGTTCGCGGCGACGATGTCCATGGTGGACTCCAACCTGAACGCCCTGGCGGCGGTGTTCACCAAGGACATCTACGCCCGGACGCTGAACCGCACGGCCACGGAGGGGCAGTTGATGAGGGTCGGCCTCCTGGCCACGGTGGCCTTCGGGGCGGTGGCCATCGCCTGCGGCCTGGTGACGGACCGTCTGGGCGGGGCGTTCAAGACGATGATCGACTGGTACGCGGCGGTCCTGGGGCCGGTGTCGATCCCGCTGCTGTTCGGGATGCTGATCCCCCGGACGACCTGGCGCGGGGCGCTGCTGTCGTGGCTGGGGGGGTTCGCCGCGTTCGTGGTCTTCAAGTACTGGGCCACGGAGGCGGTCTGTCTGGCGCTGTCCGGGGAGGCGCCGGGCGAGGCGCTCGCGTGGACGGTGACCACGGGGGCGGAGTTGGGGATTGCGTTCGCGATCTTCTGTCTCGAAGGGTTCGTCGGAGAGCGGACGCCGGAGGAGCAACAGAGGGTGCGGGGTCTGTTCGACCGGCTCAGCGGCAGGACAGGGGGGGGACCTGATGCCGGCTGTGTTGAGCGGCAGGGTCTGCATCTTCGGCGCGGGGGGGCCGGTGGGCGCGGCTGCCGCAAAGGCCCTGAGGGATCATTACGCGCTCCGGCTGACGGACGCGCGTCCGATTGAGGAGATTGCGCGGGAGGGGAGGCCGCAGTCTCCGGGCGCTCCGCTGCCGGAGGTCCTCGGCCCGCCCCACGAGGGCCGGGTCGTGGACGTGACGGACTATGCGCAGGCGCTGGACGCGGCGCAAGGGGTGGACGCGCTGATCAACGTCACGGTGGTAAGAACCCACCTGGCCCAGGCGTTCCGGGTGAACGCGGTCGGGGCCTACAACGTGGCGAAGGCGGCTGTGGCGTGCGGGGTCCGGCGGGTCATCCACACCGGGCCTCTGTATATGCAGCCGGGCCACGAGGCGGACTACTGGCGGGACTTCGACATCCCGGAGGAGGCGCCGACTCACCCCGGCACGGAGCTGTATATGATCACGAAGCATCTCGGCGAGCAGGTCATGCGGGTCTTCGCGGAGCAGGCCGGGCTGGAGGTGATCGCCTTTCGTTTCTCCAGCTTCCGGCCCGGCGACGGGGGGGATGCGGAGGACGGGAGCGGGGTGCGCTGCTTCACGGCTTCGTGGGAGGACACGGGCGCGGCGTTCCTGCGCGCGCTGCGGGCGCCGGACATGCCGGGGTGTTATGAGGTGTTCCACATCTGTGCGGCGCTGCCGCACGGAAAGTACTCGCCCGCAAAGGCGGAACGGCTGCTGGGATGGAGGGCGAAGGACAGGTTTGAGAGGCTGTACCGCAGGGCGAGGCCGTAAAACGCAATGTTTTCACAGAAAGGAAACGAACGTCATGCCGACCACCAGGACAGAGATCGCCGGGATGAGCCTGGAGGCATTGAGAGACCATTACAGGTACAATCTGTTCGAGGACTACCTCCCGTTCTGGGAGGCGCACGGGATCGACCACGAGCTGGGCGGGTTCATGTGCGGGATGGACCACGACGGGACGTATGTCAACACGGACAAGGCGATGTGGTATCTGGGGCGGGGCCTGTGGGTCTACTCGTTTCTCCACAACCACTTCGGCGGGGACCATTACCTGGAGGTGGCGCGGAAGGCCAGGGACTTCACGGTCCGGCACGGGCGGGATGAGAAGGGCGACTGGGTCGCGGCGCTGGACCGGGAGGGGAGGGTGGTGCGGCCGGCGGACGGGGTCGGGTACGCGGGGTCGTTCGTGGCGGAGGGGCTGCAGGAATATTATAAGGCCACGGGGGACCGGGCGTCTCTGGACCTGGCGCTGGAGGGTCTCTGGCGAACGATGGAGATATTCGACGATCCCCGCCGGGATGTCCCGCAGACCTACATCCCGCGCTCCTACCCGGGGATGCGGACGCAGGGGTTCGAAATGGTCACGATCCGGGTGGGGACGCAGATTCTGGAACAGGTCCAAGACCCGAAGCTCGAAGGGCGCGTGGCCCGCGCGGTGGATGCGGTGATGAACAGGTACTGGAACCCGGAGTACCGGCTCAACAACGAGGCGCTGACCCACGACTACGAGCGCCCGGAGGACGAGAACGAGGACTTCATCTACCTGGGGCACGCGATCGAGACGCTCTGGATGGTGATGGCGGAGGCCGTGCGGCTGAAGGACAGGGGGCTGTTCGACCTGGCCGCCGAGCGGATGGGGCGGCACATCGAGGTGGCGTGGGACGACGTGTACGGCGGTCTCTTCCGGGCGATGCGCGTGCACGGGGCCTACACGTTCGACAAGGTGCTCTGGCTGCAGGAGGAGGCGCTGATCGGGCTGATGATGCTGATGGAGCACACGGACCTGGAGTGGCCGACGCGGTGGTTCGACAGGGTCTTCCACTACGTTCAGGAGAGGTTCTGCCTGCGGAAGCACGGGTATCCGCTCTGGATCGAGGCCGGGGACCGCAAGGTGACCTTCAGGCCGCGCAGCGCGCGCAAGGAGAACTACCACCACCCCCGGTACCTGCTGCTCAATCTCCTGGCCGTGGAGCGGATGATCGAGCGAGGGGGGACCGTGTCGGCGCTCTGGGGGTAGGTGGCATGTTGCACATGAGACTAAGTCTCAAGTGCAATTTTTTCAGCATGTTAGAAGATATTTGGCTTGTGTTTTCGGGGGTCGTGTCTTATATTCCTCCTGACGGAGAGGAGGAGGCATGACCTCATCGAGGGAGACTCAGAGGGATGTGGACGTCCGGGGTCAACGGTTCGCCATCCGGCTTTCGCTGGGCGTGGGCGTCCTGATGTTCGCGGGCAAGGTGTTCGCGTATCTGATCACGGGTTCGGCGGCCATCCTGTCGGACGCCGCCGAGTCGGTGGTGCACGTGGCGGCCGTGGGGTTTGCGGCCTACAGCCTTCGGGTCAGTCTGAGGCCGCCGGACGAGGATCACCCCTACGGGCACGAGAAGATCGGCTTCTTTTCCGCCGGGTTCGAGGGGGCGATGATCGGGATCGCCGCCCTCTACATCCTGTTTGAGGCGGCCCGAAAGTGGCTCACCGGGCTGCAGCTCCAGCGGCTGGAGGAGGGGACGCTGATCGTGGCGGGCGCGGCGCTGATCAACGGGGCGCTGGGCGGGTATCTCCTCTGGCAGGGGAGGCGGCATCGCTCCCTGATCTTAGAGGCCAACGGCAGGCACGTCCTGACCGACTGCTACACCAGCGTCGGGGTCATCGTGGGGCTGGGCCTGACGCTGCTGACGGGCTGGCTGCCGTTCGATCCGATCCTGGCGATTCTGGTCGCGCTCAACATCCTCTGGTCCGGCGGAAGGCTCATCCGGCAGGCATTCGGCGGGCTGATGGACGAGCGGGACGCGGAGATCGACGCGACGGTGCGGGGCGTGCTGGAAGGGGTGGCGCCGGGCGACGTGGCGGAGTATCACGGTCTGCGCCACCGCCGGATGGGGAACAGTGTCTGGGTGGATGTCCATCTCCTGTTCCGGGAGGGGGAGCTGCTCCGGGACGCGCACGAGGTGGCCACGCGGCTGGAGGAGCAGATTGCGACGGCCCTCCGCCCGCAGCGGGCCGTGGTGATCACGCACCTCGAGCCCTTTGAGGGGCACGGCGACCACCACGCCCCGATGGTGGGGAGGAATAGCCGGGAACCGAATTAGAGAGTTCCATGTTCAAGGTTCAAAGTTAAAGCCTCGGCTTTGAACCTTGAACCTTGAACCTTGAACCTTGAACCTGGTAGACGTCATGGGCGATGAGAAGAAGGGGAGGACTTTCGGAGAGGCCGTCGCCCGGATTTTGGCGAAGGTGCGCGCCATTCTCCTCGTCGTGGGCATCCTGGTGGGCGTCGGGCTGCTCGCGGCCCTCCGGTTTCACCTGGACCTGATCGCCACGCTCTTCTCCGGCGTCTTTGCCGTCACGCTCACGCTCTACGTGTTCGTCCGGCTCTGGCCGCCGCCGAAGGGGGAGGAGGAGGCCGCGCGGCGGGCCGAGGAGGCGAAGGCGCTGGTGGCCCGGGTGGAGGCGGAGACGAGGCCCGGCCCGTTGCGGGTCAAGAGGGGGCAGGTCAAGTTGAGCCAGCGGGCCACTCAGGTCCTGGCGATGACGATCAAGGGGATGATCGGACGGGAGCGGGAAAGGCGGGATTAATATTCACTTGACAAGGCTGCCCTGAATCTTTATTTTTATGCGCTTTTTGAGCCACCCTAGCTCAGCTGGTAGAGCAGCTGATTCGTAATCAGCAGGTCTCCGGTTCGAATCCGGAGGGTGGCTTTTAAATTAATCCTTGAAATAAAGAACCCCCACGCTCTGCGCGGGGGTTCTTTATTCGTTCAGTCGAGGCGAACGCCGAGCGTGGGCAGTTCGGGGACGTACTGATAGTTTGGGTCGTGTTCCTGTCTTTGCAGAATCGCGTGGATCTGTTGCCAGGTCTTGCGTAACCCCCTGGGGCAATAGGGCATCTCAGCCTTGACGAGCCGGTGCAGCCGGCCGAGCTTGTAGCAGGGAACCGCCGCATACATGTGGTGCTCGGTGTGATAGTTCATGTGCCAGTAGAGGAACTGCAAAAACGGATTGAGGAGGATCGTCCGGCAGCAGAGACGGAAGTCGGATACCTTATCCTGAAGTCCCACGTGCTGGGCGGCGTTGCAGAGAAATTGCAGCCACGGCCCGAACGCCATCGGGAAGGTGATCACGAGCGGCACCACCCAATACCCGAACGCCAGCGACACTCCAGCAATCAACAGGTGGCCCACCAGCACGGTGCGTTCCCAGTGGATATAGGCGCGCCGCCGCCGTGGGTCGCTTGCCGGGAAGAGCGTCTGGGTCCATCGGTCCTGGGGGAGGCGCCCGGCGAAGGTCCTGAACTTGCCCCGGAGCAGGTGGTAGGGGTACTTGTAGTTGATGATGCCCCACTTCCAGAGGTTCTTCAGGTCAAATTTCTGGGGCAAAACCACTTCCAGGTCGTCGGGCGGATGCAGGGTGTACTTGTGATGTTCGGTATGGCTGGCCCAGAATCCGTGATGATTATACCAGCCCAGAAACGAGAAGATGCGGAGGAAAAGGCCGTTGAGCCAAACGGTCCTGAAGACCGAGTCGTGCACCAGTTCGTGAAAGCCGTTGATCAGGAAATGCCAGAAGTGGCCGTTGATGAACACCAGCAGCGCGGTAAGATACCAGGGCCCATGGAACGACGAGTAGATCGCGGCGCCCGATGCGGTCGCCAGAACGGCCAGAAACCCGAGGGTCTGCGCGAAACCGAGGGGGTCGCTACGCCTGTTAAGCTTGCCCAACTCCTCACGCGTGATGTGGCAACGGTACCACTGGACCCGTGTTTTCTTGGGCGGATCATTGTATTTGGGTCCTTCGGTGAATACGTCCCGGTCAGAGAATGCGTCCGGGCTGATGGCGCCAGTCTGGTCTCGGATAGCCATGGCAAGAATCCTTCATTAGGGCGGTCTAACCTCTAAGAAAAAGCAAGTTACAAAAACGAAAAGCGCTTACCTATCCCATGCCCCACCCAAATTCAAAGGATTTTTAGTTAAGAGTCAAGAGGAAAATCACCCGGGGGCACATTCGGTGATGGACAAGATTTTTCAAGTCTGCGGTCCGCTTGACGCGCAACAAGTCATGTGCCTGTATTCACTTTGAGGAGGCGCTTATGGCAATTTCAGAAGCGTTGCGGCAAAAGGTCCGGGAAGAGCTGCCGGAGGTGAAGGAGATTGCGGATTCCGGGCTGCGTGAGAGGGTGGTCGAGGCGTGGGCTATGGCCCTGGATGGCAGCAGCTTTCGCGCCATTTCCGAGATCCGACCTTCGGGGAATCCCAACACACCCCCGCTCAAAGAGGGGACGCAGGCCGATCATATCCGGGGGGTGACACGGCTGGCGATGAAGATGGCGGATGAACTGGTGGCGATGTTTCCCGGTCTGAAGGTGAACCGGGACATTTTAATAGCGGGTGGGCTGTGTCACGATGTGGGCAAACCCTGGGAGTTCGACCCGAAGAACCAGGCCCGCTGGAAGGGGTCGCCCCGCGCCGCTGGATGGCCGTCGGTCCGGCATCCGGGCTATGGCGTACACATCTGCCTGAGCGTGGGGCTGCCGGAGGAGGTGGCGCATATCGCGGGTGGACACTCGGGGGAGGGGGAGCTGGTGGTTCGGAGCCTGGAGAACACGATTGTGCATCACGCGGACCACGCGTTCTGGCGCATCCTGGACGCCGGAGGGCTTCTGGAGCGTGAATAAAGAGGCGCCGTCCTTTTACGTGTTGTGCAGCCGGTTGAGCAGGTCTATCGCGATCTCGACGAGCATCTCTCCCACGCCGGGGGTGAAGGGGCTGGACTCGGCCTCATAGCCCCCCTCCTCGAACGCCCGGCGCGTGGGGAGGTATCCGACGGAGTCGTTCGCCAGCTCGATCACGCAGGTCTGTCGGAAGGGGGACCGGCGCTTGATCTCCAGCCCCAGCTCCGCGAACAGCTCGCCGGGGATTCCCACGATGCCCAGGTCTCCCACCCGCAGGGCCTGCACACAGGTGGAGATTTTTTCCGGCAACTCCGCCGTCCGGAGGACGCGGCGGGCGAACCCCCTTTCGGCCATGGTCCCCTCCTTGCGCGCCTGGACCTCCCGCGCCCGCGCCACGTCCGCGTCGGAGACGGGCCTCCGGGAGAGCGCCACCTCCTCCATCGCCCCGCCCACGGGCGCGTCTCCCACGAACGGCATCTCGTTCCACGCCCAGAGCGCCGCCGCGGCCACCCTGGCCGCGACCCGCTCCGTGTGCTGGTAGTTCCGGTTGTCGGGCCGCAGCCCCCCCTTCACGTCGATGTTGTTGATGTCCCCACACGCGCCGTTGCTGAGGGCGGCCACGAAGGTCTCCCCGCGCATCTGCTGGACGATTCGGCTGAAATAGCCGAAGTAGTCCGCGGAGATCTGGCGCTCGGAGTCGCCCGCGCCCACGTAGTGGAGGCTGTAGTTGGCCAGCAGGCCGAGGGTCTGACCTCCGGGCCGGCGCAGGCCAAGGAGGCCCACCTCCGGGTCCACGGGGCCGGCGGGCTCCCGCGCGTCCGGGTTGCCGATGCCGGGGTTCGTGCGGACCGAGCCGTCGGCCATCCGGTAGCGGCGGTTGAACACGAGCCGGTCCTCCATCGCCCTGGCCCAGCCCACCTCGGCGGGCTCCAGGCGGCTGCGGGCCAGGCGCACGGCGTCGGCGATGCGCCCGACGAGGCCCTCGGTGTAGGCGTCTTCCCCGGTCTCCGCGCCGGTGTGGGTGTGGGTGCAGGAGATCAGGACGCGGTCCCCCGCGAGGTCCGCCTCCCGCGCGATGCGGGCCTTCGCCCGGTCCAGGTAGGTCCGTTTGACCCCGATGAGGTCGCAGACGGCGACGGCGACGGCGGCTCCATCCCGCTCGACGCAGAACGCCCGGACGAAGAGGGGGTCGTGTATCTCGGAGGCCCGGCGCTCGTGAAACAGGCCGGGCATCTTTGTGCCGAGGGGAGGGGTGATGTCGAGCGTGGCAGCGCCGGCTCTGAGCATAAGGGCTCCTTTATATTCGGAATTCGACGGTCGTGCGGGACTCCACCTTGCCCTCGTCGAGGACGAGGCCGAGGCCGGGCAGGTCGGGCAGGGGTATGGCCCCGCCCTCGGGCCGGTAGATGGGGCGGTGAAAGTGCTGTTTGGTCTCCTGGCCCTGGATCAGAAACTCCACGCGGGGCACGGTGACCGGGGACTGCGCGGCGGCCACGTGGAGGGCGGGCAGGAGGGAGTGGCCGTGCGCCACGACGGGGACCTCGAAGGCCGAGGCGAGGGCGCAGATCTTGGCCAGCTCCGTGATCCCGCCGGTCCAGTCGGGGTCGGTCTGGAGGACGTCCACGGCCCCGGCGACCAGGAGTTCCTTCACCTGCCACCGGGTGTAGACGTGCTCCCCGGTGGCGATGGGGAAGCCGGCGGCCTCCCGGACCTGGCGCATGCCCCCCACGCGCTCCGGCGGGATGGGCTCCTCCATCCAGGTCGGGTTGAGCGGGGCGAGGCGCTTCACCATGTCTCTGGCGTAGGTCAGGTCCCATCCCATGACCGCGTCGAACATCAGCGCGTAGTCCGGCCCCACGGCCTCCCGCAGCGCGCGGGCCGTCGCCAGGTTTTTGGCCTTGCCCGCCTCGCCGTCTCCGGGGCCATAGCGGAAGAACCACTTCTGCGCGGTGAACCCTTTTACCTTATACTCCCGCGCCGCCTCTGCCGCAGCCGCCGGTTCGAGCGAGAAACCGAGCATGCTGGCGTAGGCCGGGACGGAGGGGCGCGTCGGTCCGCCCAGCAGACGGTAGACAGGCTGGTTCCAGGCCTTCCCCTTCAGGTCCCACAGGGCGCAGTCCACGGGGCTGACGCCGGTCATGAACAGCCCGGACCTGCCGTGCCGGTCCAGGCGGAGCATCTGGTCCAGCAGGAGTTCGCTGGCGAGGGGGTCCCGGCCCAGGAGGAAGGGGCGCAGGGAGCGCCGGATGACGTAGGCCTGGGCCTCCTGGATGGGCCCGAACAGCCCGGAGACGCCGTCGTCGGCCTGGATTTCGACGTAAATGGCGCCGATGGGGCGTGGGGAGGTTGCAGGCGCAGCGGAGGGCGGCGACGGGGCGTTGTACTCCGGGTAGATGTCGAGGGGCCGCGACGCCCGGTCTCCGCGCGGGAAGGGGAGCGGGGGCTGGCGGCCGGTGACCTTGAAGAGGACGACGTCGGCGATTTTCATGGGGGGGTTCCTTTCAAATCTGATCGAGTCCCAACCCGCGCAGGTCGGCGACCGCGTGGCGCTGCTCGGCCTCATAGAGGCGCCAGATCACGCGCAGGCCCTGGAGGCTGCCGGGGCCGTCGGTCAGGGGGCGCGCTCCCGTCTCGACGCAGTCGAGGAAGTGGGCCATCTCGTTCTCGGTGTGCTTGCCCGGCTCGGACTCCATCAGGGTCTCGACATCTCCTTTGCGGTGGACGAGGAGCTTGCTGTGCGTGATGTCGGCCTCGATCATCCCCTCCGTGCAGTGGGCGTGGAAGGAGTAGCCCAGGCGGGTCCCCCGCGCGCCCCAGGTGCCGAAGTGGTAACCGAGCCGGCCCCCCTCGAATTCGACGGTCACGTTGCTGGTGCCCTCCCGCTCCATCCAGGGCGTGCCGGAGTTGGTCCCGAAGTGCGTGCCCTGGAGGGGGCGACCCAGGTACCAGAGCAGGATGTCGATGTAGTGGCATCCGTGGCTGAAGAGCTGCCCGCCGCCCAGCGTGGCGGCCTTCGAGGCCCAGTGGTCGGGGGGGTACCGGGTGAGTTGCTCGGTCCAGATGGAGACCTGGAAGACGTCGCCGCAGGCCTTCTGGTCGAGCAGTTCCTTCATGCGCGCCACGAGGGGGTGGAAGCGCATGCAGTAGGCGATCATCAGGGTGCGATCGGCCCTTCGGGACGCTTCGATCAGGTCGAGGCACTCCTGTTCGCTGTTGGCCATCGGCTTTTCGAGGAGGACGTGCACCCCCGCCTCCAGGCAGGCCAGGCCGATGGGGTGGTGCAGGTGGTGCGGCAGGACGAGGAGGGCCGCGTCGACGTCGTCAAGGACCCTGCGGAAGTCGGTGGCGGGCCTGGCCCCTTCGAGCAGGTCGGCGGTGGCCCTGGCCCTGGCCTCGTCCACGTCCACGGCGGCGACGACCTGAAGGCGGTCGCGCAGCACGTGAAACCGCCTGGCGTGGGCTTTGGACATGCCGCCGCAGCCGATGAGGGCGAGTCGCGTTCTGGGCATGAATCCTCCGTTTTCTGATCGTTGAGAAGTTCCTTCTTGAGGCCGCCGCGTCAGTCCCAGAGGGGGCGGCCGTCTCGAGGCCCCCAGAGGGTCTGGAGGCCGATGGCATACTGGCCGTCCGCGAAGTGGCCCCAGCCGGCGCACATGGTCAGACGCCGCCAGCCGTGGCCGCTGACCCTCAGGGTCTGGCCGGTGCGGAGGTCCTTCAGTTCCTTGATGACCGTTTGCTCGGGCGGACGGTTGGACAGGATGCCGTCGGTGCCCTGGATCAGTTCCATGTAGGCAGGCATCTCGGCCGTGATGTCCACAAAGAAGTCGGGCTCGAAGCGAATCGTCTGTTCGGGAGTGACGTTGTAGGCGAAAATGCGCGGGCACCGGCGGATGCCCATCGTGGAGGAGAGGCCGTGCGAGAACAGTACGGCGTCTTTCGTGGCGATGCCGCAGGCGACGTGGTCGGGCCAGTGGTCGCCGGTGCAGTGGACGAAGGTGATGTCGGGCTGGAGCTCGGCGTAGATCTCGGCGATCTCTTTCTTGAATGCGACATTCGCCTCGACCTGGTGGTAACGGTGGTTGAGGAACCGCTTCTCGTAGCCGAAGCGCCGGGCCAGGGCGAGCTGATCCTTCTTGCACTGCTCCTCGCGTCCGATCGTGTTGCCCCAGCTCGAGTAATCACCGGTGGCGACAACGGTGGCGACGCGGTGGCCCGCCTTCACGGCCTTGATGATGATGCCGCCGATGCCGTCTTCGTTGTCGTCGATGTGTGCGCCGACGGCAAGGAATGTGAGGGACATAACACACGCCTCGTGTAAAGGGTCTGGGCGATCTGTTTCGAGGGGCCTTTCTGGGAGCGGTATAATAGTTTAAAAGGGGGCCGATGTCAAGCCTCGTGAAGGCAGGCGAGCGAAGGGGGGATCGACGGCTGGAGGGGGGCTGTGATTTGGGTATTGACTTTATCTCGATTCCTGAGCAAATTGGGGTATGTCGCGCTCAAGCGGCAGAGTGATCCAGGAGGTATACCATGAATGTCAAGCAGATCTATGACCACACCATTAAGCCGTTGCCGGCTTCTGACCGTCTTAAACTGGCCACGCTCATTCTAAACGATATTCCGCCGCAATGTGTGGTAGACTACAGCGACGAATGGAGCGAGGAGGACTACCGGGACTTTAGCAAGGCGAGCTGGGAGCATATCAACAAGCGCCTGGAGAAAATCAATGTCTGATTCATCCGACTGGAAGCTGTCCTCCGAAGCGGTGGCGCAGTACCGGCGGGACGGGTACCTCGTCGCGCCGGACCTCCTGTCGCGGGAGGAGGTGGCGGCGTTCCTGCGGCATAACGAGGAGGTGTTCGCGGGGAGGCGGAAGACGGGGCTGACGACCCACCTGGAGGACGAGGTCTGGGCGCGGATGGCCGGCCACCCGCGCATCAAGGCGGCGCTGACCGCGCTCATGGGGGGGCGGCCGATGTGCATCCAGACGATGATGCTGGCCAAGATGCCGGAGGGTCGGGGGATCGCCATCCACCAGGACAGCTACTACATCGTCACGGAGCCGGAGACGCTGATGGCCTGCTGGATCGCCCTGGACGACGCGGACGCGGACAACGGCGGTCTCTGTGTCGTGCCGGAAAGTCACAAGGGGCCGCTGCTGGGGATGGACCTGCCGAAGGACGCGACGCAGCACGCCTCCTGGACGAAGGATTATGAGTATCGGGACCGGGAGGGGAAGACCTGGACCGTGCCCCTGCACTCCGCGGAGGTGAGGGGGTGGGACCGCTCGCGAGAGGTGGCGCTGACGGTGCCCGCCGGGGGCGCGGTGTTTTTCACGGGGCGCACGATCCACGGGTCACACCGGAACGAGTCCTCCGCCCGGCTGCGCCGGGCCTTTGCCTGCCACTACGTCCGGGAGGGAAGCTGGGTCTACCGGACGGATATCCAGCGACAGATGGCGCTATAAACAAAATGCCTGACCTTGACGACAAGTCCCGCCTCCGGCGCTTCCTGGACGAGAACGTCCCTCGGATCGACCGGGAGATGTTCTCCTTCCTGCCGGAGGCCGAACCGCTCGGCCTGCTCTACGGGCCGATGCGGGACTATCCGCTGCGCGGGGGCAAGCGGTTCCGGTCCGCCATGGTCCTGCTGGCGTGCGAGGCGCTGGGGGGGGACCGGAGGCTGGCCTTTCGCACGGCCGCGGCGTTCGAGATGTTCCAGTCGTTCGCCCTGGTGCACGACGACATCGAGGACGGGTCGGAGATGCGCCGGGGGAAGCCCTGTCTTCACCGGATGCACGGGGTCCCGATCAGCATCAACGTGGGGGACGCCCTCTACGCGAAGGTGTTCGAGGTGCTGCTGGGCAACCGGGACCTGCTCGGCGACCAGAAGGCGCTGGCGCTGATCTCCGAGATGGTCGTCGTGGCGCGAGAGACCCTTGAGGGGCAGGCCTACGATATCGGCTGGGCAAAGGACAGGACGGTCCCGACGGTGGCGGCGTTCATGACGATGCTCCGCAAGAAGACGGGGTGGTACAGCGGCCGGGGGCCGTGCACGGCCGGGGCGATCATCGCAGGCGCGGATGGGGAGCGCCGCCTGGCGATCGGGGACTTCGGGGAGGCCATCGCCGTGGCCTTTCAGATCCGGGACGACCTGCTCAACATCCAGGTGTCGGACCAGGACGCGCGGGTCGCCCCGCGGACCACGGGCGGGGGCTACGGGAAGGAGTGGGGGGGGGACATCGCGGAGGGGAAGCGGACGCTGATGGTGATCGACCTGCTGAACGCCTGCGGCCAGGCCGAACAGGGGAAGGTCCTGGAGGTTCTGGACCGGGACCGGACGCTGAACACCCCTCGTGAGATCGAGTGGGTCATCTCCCTGATGGCGCGCTACGGCTCCATCGCACGCGCCCAGGCGGTCTGCGAGCAGAAGGCCCGCGAGGGGCTGGGGCACCTGGCCCGGCTGCCGGACAGCGAGGCGAAAGAGACGCTCCGGGAGATGGCGGCGTTTCTGGTGGAGAGGGCGTTTTAGGTGAGTGGTGGGTGGCAAGGGCCTGACCCCCCCTTTTTGAGAATGGAGCCGAATGGACAGCCTGTTTGACGCGCTGGAGCAGCGCCCCCACTTCTTTCCGTGTCTCTTCTCCGCCCTGCTGCTGCTGGTGGGGCTGGGAAGCTGGTCGAGCACCTACTACACGCTGGTCTACTGGGTCACGATGATCATCCCCTCCGGCGTGGCCCTGCTCGCCCTGTTCTGGAGGCAGTTCGTCTGGGCGCCGGGGCTGATCTTCCTGGCGCTCATCTTCAACCCCATTGAGCACTTCTCTCTGGGGGTCACGCTCTGGAAGGTCATGGACGTGATCGGGGGGGGCTACATGCTGACCGTGGCGGTGGCGATCAAGAAGCCCGGCGCGAAGCGGGAGTCGAGCGACAGCCTGATCGCGCCGGTGACGGCGTTCGTGCTGTCGCTGGCGTTTTTGATTTATGCATTCTGGAAATTATGAATCGGCCCAAAATTCTCCTGGTCTTCAACCGGCACATCTACGAGACCTACGTGGGCGCGGAGGACCTGGAGCGCCTGCGGGCGCTGGGAGATGTGACCTGGGACGAGGGCTATTTGAAGGTCGAAGCCCTGAGTGAGGCCATGCGCGAGGCCGAGGGGGTCATCGTGTGCCACGGCGCGCCGAGGCTGACGGAGGAGCTGCTGGCGGGCGCAGGGCGGCTGCGCATCGTGGGGGAGCTGGAGGGGGACCGGTTCGCGGAGAGGATCGACGTGGAGGCGGCGGTCCGGCGGGGCGTCCGGGTCGTGGACACGACGAATGGGTCGTCGTATCCGGTGTCGGAGTGGGCGCTGGCGCTGATGCTGATCGCCCTGCGGAACGCCGGGGAGCACTTCCGGCGGCTGATCGCCGGGGAGTCCTACCGGAGGTCGAAGGACGACCGGGGCTACGTGGACGGGGAGCTGACGGGGAAGCGGGTGGGGCTGATCGGGTGCGGGCACGTGGGCCGGCGGCTGATCGAGCTGCTCAGGCCGTTTCGCGTCGAGATGTGGGTGCATGACCCTTACATCCCCAAGGATATCCCGGACATCCTGGGGTTCACCCTGACCTCCCTGGAGAACGTCCTGAGACAGTCGAACGTCGTGGTCTGCTGCGCCCCGCTCACGCCCCGGACGCGGCGGCTGATCGGGGGGCGCGAGCTGGACATGATCCCGTCAGGGGCGGTCTTCGTGAATGTGTCGCGCGGGGCGATCGTGGACCCGGAGGCGCTGGTCGAGCGGCTGCGCCGGGGGGACATCACCGCCGGACTGGACGTGTTCGACCCGGAGCCGATCCCGGCGGACAGCCCGATCCGGGGGCTCCCCAACGTCTTCCTGTCGCCCCACATCGCCGGGGTGACGCTGGCGTCGCGCACGCGCTTCTTCAGGCTGATGACGGACGAGTTCGAGCGCTTCTTCCGGGGGCACGAGACGTTGTTTGACCTGAACGGCCGGGCGCTGGCGAATCGAAGGGGGGAGGAGCCGGGGAACAGATAAGAACGCAGAACGCAGAACGCGGAACGCAGAACGGAAAACCGCAAAGGCTGTTTCGCTTTTCGTTCATCGTTCATCGTTCATACTTCATCGTTGTCTTTATTTATTGTTCTGACTTCATCGTTAAGGGAGGATGGTATGGAGCGGTTAGGGCTGGGGGTGATCGGCTGCGGGAACATGGGGGCGAGTCTGGCCACGTCCGCGGCGACGCTGGACAACGCGAAGGTCGCCTGCGTGAGCGACGTGGACGAGGCGAAGGGGAAGGAGCTGGCCGGGAAGCTGGGCGTGGACTATGACCCGGATTACCGGCACATGCTCAAGCGAGACGACGTGGAGGCGGTCCTGATCGCGTCGCCGCCGTTCATGCACGCGGAGATGGCCGTGGCCGCCGCGGAGGAGGGGGTCCACGTCTTCTCCGAGAAGCCGATGGCGCCGACGCTGGAGGGGTGCGACGCCATGATCGCGGCGGCGAAGCGGCACAAGGTCAAGCTGGGCATCGGCCTGGTCTGCCGGTTCCACGCGACGCACTCGAAGGTGCGGGAGATCGCCCTGAGCGGGGAGGTCGGGAGGCCGGCCTGCCTGACGGTCCACCGCATCGGGGGGGGATGGGGCGGGACCTGGGTGGCGCACTGGCGGACGAAGCGGGCGCAGTCCGGGGGGACGCTGATGGAGGTGAACGCGCACGAGATCGACTTCATGCGCTTCGTGCTGGGGGACGTGCGGCGGGTCTACGCGGCGGGCGGGAACTACCGGGAGAAGGGGATCGACTACCCGGACGTGGCCCTGGTGTCGCTGACGTTCGCGTCGGGGGCGGTGGGGCTGCTCCATTCGAGCCACGTGAGCGCCGTGGGCGGGTACGGGGGGCGGCTGGACGGCACGGAGGGGAGCGTGACCTTTCCGGCGATCTGGGGGAAGGAGGCGGCGCTGACGGTCAAGCGGTTCGACGGGGAGGCGCGCACGCTGCCCATCGCGGAGATCAAGGTCCCCAGCCCGGTGGCGGAGGAGGTCCGGAGGTTCGTCGAGGCGGTGCAGAAGGGGGAGGAGCCGCCGGTGGGCGGGGCGGAGGGGCGGGCGGCCACGGAGGTGGCCCTGGCGGCCTACCGTTCGATCGAGACGGGGCAGGCGGTGGAGTTGCCTCTGTGAATGTCGAATGTCGAATGTCGAATGTCGAATCCCCAATTCGTCATTCGCAATTCGTCATTCGTAATTCTATAAGGAGGTCCCATGAAGTTTCGAACGCTGGGCCGGACGGGCCTGAAGGTGTCGGTGGTCAGCTACGGGTCGGGGGGGCCGAGCAACCTGGGGCAGCGGACCGGCCTGACGGACGCGGATCAGGACGCGCTGGTCCGCCGGGCCCTGGACCTGGGCATCAACCTCATCGACACGTCGTCGGGCTATGGGCGGAGCGAGGAGATCCTGGGCCGGGCGCTCAGGGGGGTCCCCCGCAATGCCTATATCATGGCCACCAAGTGGAACCCCTGCGAGGGGGACACGCCCAAGACCGACCCGCAGGACCTGGTCCGGTCCGTGGAGCGGAGCCTGTCGCGGATGGGGCTGGAGGTCGTCGATGTCATGCAGTTCCACGGCGTCACCCCGCCGGTCTACCGGACGGTGGTGGAGCGTTTCTACGGGACGCTGAAGCGGCTCCAGGAGCAGGGCAAGGTCCGGTTCATCGGGTTCAGCGAGCGGTTCTTCTCGGACCCCCGGCACGAGGCCGTGGAGACGGCGCTGGAGCAGGACGGGGACCTCTGGGACACGATCATGCTCAAGTACGGCGTCCTCAACCAGTGCGCGGCCCGCCGGGCGCTCCCGCTGGCGCAGGAGAGGAACGTGGGTATCCTGAACATGGCCTCGGTGCGGGTGAAGCTGACCCGGCCCGAGGAGCTGGGGGCGCTGATGGCGGAGTGGAAGGCGAAGGGGCTTATTTCCCGCGACGCCCTGCCCGAGAAGGACCCGCTCGGATTTCTGGCGCACGGGGAGGTGGACTCCGTGGTGAGCGCGGGCTACAAGTTCGCCCTGGAACCTCCGGCCATTTCGACGGTGATCACGGGCACGTCTCGGGTCGACAACCTGGAGCGCAACGTCGCGGCCCTGCTCGGCCCGCCCCTCCCGGAGGCGGACGGGCAGCGTCTGAGGGCGCTGTTCGGGTCTCTCGAAGAGGCGGCGTGAGAAAAAAGTGTTTCTACTTGACAAAAAGTGACAAAATCCATATCATACCTACGTGGATGTTTGCGAAATGGGCTATGGTCCCCGGTTGTCCTCGTGGCTGTTCTGACCCCCGACAGCAGTCGCAGGATGCCGGGGGCCTTTTTTTAGTTTTGAAGGCTTTATGATTCTCGACGACTTCAAGTTGACCGATCAGGTGGCCCTGGTCACGGGCGCGGGCAGGGGGCTGGGGCGCGCCCTGGCCGTGGGCCTGGCTGAGGCGGGCGCTCACATCGCGGGCGTGTACCGGACCGGGTACGAGGAGACGCGCCGGCAGGTGGAGGCGCTGGGGAGGCGGTTCTATCCGATTCAGGCTGACCTGGCCGCGGACCCGACCGCGACGGTGGTGGAGCAGGCCCTGAAGGGGTTGGGGCGGCTGGACATTCTGGTGAACAACGCCGGGACGATCCGCCGCGCCCCGGCGCTCGACTACACGGAGCGGGACTGGGACGAGGTGATGGCCCTCAACCTCAAGAGCGGGTTCTTCCTGAGTCAGGCCGCGGCCCGCCACTGGGTGGCGCAGGGGCGGGGGGGCAAGGTCATCTTTATCGCCTCCGTCCTGGCGTTCCAGGGGGGTATCCTGATCCCGCCCTACACGGCCAGCAAGCACGGCGCGGTGGGGATTGTCCGGCTCCTGTCCAACGAGTGGGCGTCGAAGGGGATCCACGTCAACGCCATCGCGCCGGGCTACATGGTCACGGACAGCACGGAGGCCCTGCGGGGGGACCCCGCGCGCAGTCAGGCCATTCTCGGCCGCATCCCCGCCGGGCGGTGGGGGGACCCGGACGACCTGAAGGGGGCCGCGGTGTTCCTGGCCTCCAGGGCGTCGAACTACGTCCACGGAGAGACGCTCGTGGTGGACGGGGGATGGCTGGGGAGGTAAAGGAGATTGAAGATTGAAGATTGAAAATTGAAAAAGGAGCCTGCCCATGTCTCGCCCGGATTTTCTCGCCGCGCACCAGACCGACCCCTACCGCCGAAACCTCCCCTGCCCGCGCCTGTTCTTCTCCCCGCAGGACATCCCTTCGCTGCGCGCCCGCGCCGGGGCCGTGCCCGGCCTGATCGAGGGGCTGAAGGCCCGCGCGGACGGCCACCTTGCCGGCCCGCCGCTGGACACCGGCAATCTCTACAATGGCATGATCGGGGCGATGGCCCGGCTGGGGGACCTGTCGGCGGCCTATGTGTTGACGGGAGAGGGGCGGTATGCGGAGGGGACGGGGGACGCGCTGGCGCAGACCTTCGACCTGCCGAAGTGGGTGTTTCCGGTCCACGAGCCGATGAAGTTCGACCACGGGTCGGCCAACGTGTCGGCGGCCGTGGCCCTGGCGCTGGACTTCTTAGGGGATGCGATGACGGAGGGGGAGCGGTCCGGGTACCTGCGCTGGCTGATCGAGCGGACGGGGGGGCTCTTCCGCAGGGTCTACGCGGAGAGGTCCGAGCGCTGGGTGGCTTCGAGGTTCAACTGGCGGAGCATGATCTGCGGGGATATGGGCCTGGCCCTGCTCACGGCGATGGAGCACGACCCTGACGCGCTGGAGGGGCTGGCGTATGCGCTGGACGGGGTCCTGGCGATCCTGGACGACGCACCGCCGGACGGGGAGTGGGGGGAGGGCGTGGGCTACTGGGGGCCGGCCGTCGGGCTGCCGATCCGGCTCGCGCTGGCGATGGACCGGATGACGGAGGGGAGGCTGGACCTGTTCCAGCACCCCTATCTCCGGAGGACGGGGGACTTTCTGATGCACGTCACGGGGCCGAACGGCCGGGTGTTCGCGTTTGCGGACTGCGGGCACGCGCTCGGGGGGCAGGCGGCGGCCATGCTCGGCCTCCTGGGCCGGAAGGCGGGCCGGCCCGACTGGGTGGGGCTGGCCCTTCAGCATCCCCCCTCGTCTCTGTTCGACCTGGCCTGCACGGCCGGGCTGTCTGCGCCCGAGGCGGTGCCGGACCCGCCCACGGCGAGGCGGTTCGGGACCTACGAGGTCGTGACGCTGCGGAGCGGGTGGGGGCCGAAGGAGACGTTCGTGGCGCTCAAGGGGGGGCCGACGGTGGTCGGCCACTCCCACCTGGACATCAACGGGTTCATGGTGACGGCCCTGGGGGAGACGCTCATCCCGGACCTGGGGACGTGGCCCTACGCGCACTTCATCGGGTTCTTCGACACGGGCAACCGGCGCTGGAGCTTCGACGCCAACGCCACGCGGGGGCACAACACGCTCCTGGTGGACGGGCAGGGGCAGCGGTTCGCGGAGGACGCGGCCGGGAAGGTGGTCCGGTTCGAGCCGGGGGAGGCGTTCGATCTGGTGGTCTGCGACGGGACGACGCCCTACACGCCGCTGCTGACGCGCTTCCACCGGTGGTTCCTGTTCTTCAAGCCGGACCTGCTGGTGGTTTTCGACGACGTGCGCGCGGACCAGCCCCGCAGGGTGGAGTGGCTGCTCCACTACGAGGGGGAGGTGGAGGCGGCGAACGTGGACCTGCGCGTCGTGAAGGGGAGCGCTGTGCTGGACGCGCTCTTTCTGATGCCGGGCCGGGACGAGGGGTGGGTCGCCTCGCACGTGGGCCGAAAGTTTACGTACAGGGACTCCAACCGGCAGGTCATCGTACACCCCGAAAACCGCTACGTGGCGTTCTCCCGGATGCACGCCTACCCGGACCACCGGTTCCTGGCGCTTCTGTCGTTCCACCGGAGGGGCGGCGCGGGCTGGATCGGGGAGGTCACGGCCAGCGACGCGGAGACGGTGCGGTTTGCGCTGCGGCAGGGCGCGGTGGAGCGGCGCGTGAGGCTGGACCTTGAGGGATTGCGCGCGGAGATAGAATCATAGACCTGAGCGCTGATCAGGGACTCGGAGACGCCTTCTCGCTTGACTTATAGCGGAGGATATGCGATCTTCTATCGCGAGTCTCAGGGGTATCACCTTATAAGGGAGAGTGCGCCATGATAGGGACGGCGACGCTGGATCGGGTCTACGACGAGGTGAAGGATGACCTGCTGGAAAAAGACGAGGTGCGGGCGACGGTCAACGACTTCATCCTTACGCATCTGCGGGACTGCTTCGTGGCGGGCAAGCCGCGTCTGGTCGTGTTTCCGATTGCGCCGATCTGGACGGTGCCGATTCTGCTGACCTATCCCGACCGCACGCTGGGTGAAGTGGGCGAGGTCGCCGTTCACGCATTGACGGGCGAGGTCCTGGGCTGGACGCCTCTGAAGGAGATCGAGAAGAATGCCGCCGAACACCGAACCCACCTCGCCTCGACCAACCCTTAAGCCCTTTCTTCAGGAACGCGATTACACCTGCGCCGTCGCCTGCCTTCGCACGGTCTCCGCTACCTTTGGCGTCCAGAGAACAGAGGACGAACTCCTCCCTCTCTGCCGCACCACGGAAGACGGCACCCACCGGGATGACTTGATCGCCGCTGCGCAGGGCCTCGGCTTTGAGACCCGGCACGGCAGACTCACCCTCGATGACCTCCGCTCTGCGACCTACCCCATCGTCTACATCGACCGGACGCCTGTGGACGGCGTTGCGGCCATTCATTCCCTCGTGATCATCGAAGTGGGTGACCCGGTGAAGACGTTCGACCCCAAGTTCGGCGAGCGGGAGATACCGCTTGCCGCATTTGAGTGGGCCTGGAGGCTCTGTCGCAACTTTGGCATCATCCTCCAGCCCCGAAATTCCTAACTCGTTTCCAACCGCAAGATAGGGCTTGACAGGGCAGGGGGGCTATCGTACCATGTGAGCGTTTCTGTTAGTGTATAAAAGGTGATATCTCATATCCGAGGGCTTTCATGGTCAAACCGATTGTGATGCCGAAGTACGGCCTGCAGCAGGACCAGGGGACGGTCATCCGCTGGCTGAAGGGGGAGGGGGAGCGGGTGAAGAGGGGAGAGGCGCTGCTGGAGCTGGAGACGGACAAGGCGGTGTTCGAGTACGAGTCGCCGGAGGCGGGGGTGCTCCGCAAGATCGTGGTCGGGGAGGGGACGACCGTGCCGGTGCTGTCCGTGATCGCGGTGCTGACGGACAGCGCGGATGAGCCGTTCGACGTCGGGGCGGCGGGGCCTGCGCCGTCCGCTGTGACGACGGCGTCGTCGGAGGTGGCCTCCGCAATGCCCGCCGCAGCGCCGGCGGCCGGCGGGGAGGACCGGATCAGGAGTTCCCCGGCGGCCAAGAAGCTGGCGAAGGACCTGGGGGTGGACCTGGCGACGGTGAAGGGGACGGGGCCGGGGGGGCGGATCACGCGGGAGGACGTGGAGCAGGCCGCGGCAGCCAGACAGGCCGCGCCCGCTGCGGCTTCGACGCCCGCCGAAAGCCGCAGGCCGCTGTCCCGCATGCGGCAGGCCATCGGGCGGGCGATGTCGGAGAGCAAGCGCAACATCCCTCACTTCTACGTCTCGGCGGAGGTGGACATGACCGACGCGGAGGCGTGGCGCAGAAGGGTGGCCTCGGAGCGCGGGATCAGGCTGTCGGTGACGGACGTGCTGGTGAAGGCCGCGGCGATGACGCTGGCGAAGTACCCGGCGCTCAATGCCAGCCTGGACGGGGACGCGATGGCCGCGCACGGGGGGGTTCACATCGGGCTGGCCGTGGGGATGGAGGACGGGCTGCTCGTGCCGGTGATCGCCGACGCCCACGCCAGGCCGATGGCCGCTCTGGCGAAGGAGCGGGCGGAGGCCGTGGAGGCGGCCCGGGGGGGCAGGCTGCGGGGGGCGGCGCAGGCGACGTTCACGATCTCCAACCTGGGGATGTTCGGGGTCACGTCGTTCATCGCCATCGTGAACCCGCCTGAGTCCGCGGCCCTGGCCGTGGGCGCGATCCTGCCGCAGGTGCGGCCGTTCGGGGAGCCGCTGACGATCGCGGTGCGGCAGGTGATGCAGGTGACGCTGTCGGCGGACCACCGGCTGACGGATGGGATGCTGGCCGCGCAGTATCTGCAGGACCTCAAGAGGAACCTGGAGAGCGTGGAGACGCTGGAGGGATGGCTGTAAGAATAGTGCTGAGTGCTGAGTAAAGAAAAGTCGTGGGTCCAGGGCCAAAGCCTATAACTCAGGACTCAGGACTCAGGACTTTCTTTTGGAGGTTTTCATGGCTGTTGACAAACAGTTGATGCTGAAGATGTACCGCGACATGCTCCGCATCCGGAGGTTCGAGGAGCAAATCTGGAATGTCTACACGCTCGGGCTGATGCACGGGCTGGCGCACCTCTACATCGGCGAGGAGGCCGTGGCCGTGGGGGTCTGCTCGGCCCTGCGGGACGATGACTACATCACCAGCACCCACCGGGGGCACGGGCACTGCATCGCCAAGGGGGGCAGGCTGGACAGGATGATGGCGGAGGTGATGGGGAAGGTCACGGGCTACTGCCGGGGCAAGGGGGGGTCGATGCACATCGCGGACATGTCCCTGGGCATTTTAGGGGCCAACGGGATCGTGGGCGGGGGGTTCGGGATCGCCACGGGGGCGGCCCTGTCGGCCAAGTACCGGAAGACGGACCAGGTGGTCGCCTGCTTCTTCGGGGACGGGGGGGCCAATCAGGGGATCTTCTTTGAGGTGATGAACTACGCGGCTATCTGGGGCCTGCCGGTGATCTACGTCTGCGAGAACAACCAGTACGGGGAGTACACGGCGGTCAACAAGGTGACGGCGGGGAAGCACATCGCGGACCGGGCGACGCCGTTCGGCATCCCCGGCCGGATCGTGGACGGAAACGACGTGATCGCGGTCCACGGGGCGACGGCGGAGGCGGTGAAGCGGGCGCGGGCAGGGGAGGGGCCCAGTCTGATCGAGTGCGAGACCTACCGGTATCGGGGCCATCACGTCAACGACCCCGGCCTGGCCTACCGGTCGAAGGAGGAGGTGGAGGCGTGGATAAAGAAGGACCCGATCGAGCGGCTGAAGGGGAGAATGCTGGCGGAGGGGCAGGCCGGGGAGGCCGAACTGAACGGGATCGACGAGGACGCGCAGAAGGAGGTCGCGGACGCGGTGGAGTCGGCCAAGGCGTCTCCCTACCCGGACGTGAAGGAGGTGAGCGAGCATGTCTTCGCGTGAGAAGAAGATGACCTTTGGGGAGGCCGTGAAGGAGGCGATGGCCGAGGAGATGCGGCGCGACCCGGCGGTGGTGCTGATCGGGGAGGATGTGGGGCCGGCGGCGGGGGTGTTCAAGATCCTGGTGGGGCTTTATGACGAGTTCGGGCCTGAGCGGGTGATCGACACGCCGATCGCGGAGGCGGGGTTCGTGGGGATAGGGGTGGGGGCGGCGCTGACCGGGATGCGGCCGATCGTGGAGATCATGTTCGGGGACTTCATCGCGCTGACGATGGACCAGGTCGTCAACCAGGCGGCGAAGATCCGCTACATGTCGGGGGGGCAGGCGAAGGTGCCGCTGACCATCCGGGCGACGATGGGGGCGGGCAGGTCCTCGGCGGCGCAGCACTCGCAGAGCCTGCACGCGTGGACCTCCCACATCCCCGGCCTGAAGGTGGCCGTGCCGTCCACGCCGGCGGACGCAAAGGGGCTGATCAAGACGGCGGTCCGGGACGACAACCCGGTGATCGTGTACGAGGACAAGATGATGTACAGGCTGGAGGGGATGGTGCCGGAGGGGGACTACACGATCCCGTTCGGGAAGGCGGACGTGAAGCGGGAGGGAGACGACGTGACGCTGATCGCCACGTCGAGCATGGTGCACGTGGCCCTGAGCGCCGCCGGGACGCTGGCGCAGCAGGGGATCAGCGCGGAGGTGGTGGACCCCCGGACGATGGTTCCGCTGGACAGGGAGGCGCTCGTGGCGTCGGTCTCCAAGACGGGACGGGCCGTGATCATCGACGAGGGGCACCGCAGCTTCGGGGTGACGGCGGAGCTGGCCTCCGTGGTCTACGAGGGGGCGTTCGACTACCTGGACGCGCCCGTCGTCCGCCTCGGCGCGATGGACGTGCCGGTGCCGTTCACCAAGCCTCTGGAGGATGCGACTATCCCCACGGAGAAGGATGTGGTGGAGGCGGTGACGGGGATGATGAAGTAGGGTATGACCTTTTTGATTCTGAGCATCCTCCTGTCCGTGCTGTTTGGGCACACGGTGCGGTGGGCGCAGGCCAGGCGGCGCCACATGATGGCCGTGGGGGTGGTGAACTACGGGGTGGCCGCCCTGGCCTGCGCGCTGCTCACGGCCCTGAGCGGGAACCTGAGCGTCCACGGAGACACGCTGCTCCTGGGCGCGCTGCACGGGGTCGGCTACATCCTGGCCTACGTGGGGATGTGCGCGGCGATGCCGCGCGGGGGGCTGACCATCCCCACGACGATCATGCGGCTGTCTGTGGCGCTTCCGGTCCTGGCCTCGGTGTTCTGGTGGGGGGAGCAGCCGACGCAGGCGCAGGTGGCCGGGGTCGTGGCGACGCTGGTCGCCCTGGTCCTGCTGGGGGGGCGGGAGATGTCCGGGGCATCCGACCCCCGCATCTGGCCGGTCACGGGCCTCCTGTTCCTGGCCAGCGGGGGGGCGAGCGTCGTGTCGAAGGCGTTCCTGATGCGCGGTCTGCCGGACGCCAAGACGACCTACATGGCGGCCCTCTTCGGGACGGCGGCCCTGGGCGGGAGTCTGAGCTTTCTTTTTGAGGGGTTTCATCCGACGCGGGGAGACGTGGGCGCGGGGGCGCTCGTGGGCGTCGTCAACGTGGTTGCGACCGTGGTGATGCTCGTCGCCCTGGACCGGGTTCCAGGGGTGATCGCGTTTCCGGCGCTGGCGTGCGGGGGGTTGGTGGCCACGGCCCTCTTCTGCGCCGTTGTCTGGGAGGAGCGGTTCACGCGCCGGATGCTCGCGGGCATGGGGGTCGCCCTGGTGGGGCTGGCGCTGGTGAACATGAAGTGAAGGATTCCGCCTGTCTAAACGAACCTTCTCATCACGATGACGTCCAGCGTCTGGCCCTGCCAGGTCACCTGTCTCGTCAACCGCGCCTCCTCCTCAAACCCGGTTGCCCGGAGCGCCGCGATCTTGGCCGTCGAACGCTCGTCCGCGTAGGCCTGGACCTTGCCCGGGGGGAGAGGCAGGGCTTCGAGCAGGCGTCTCAGCTCCGAAGAATAGTTGGCGTGGGCGAAACAGTCCAGGACGGAGACGTCGCCCCTCCACTGTCCGTCAGGCGCCACGGACGCGAACCCGACGACGGCGCCGCGCTCCGATTCGAGGAGCCGCGCCCGCGCCCTGCCGTCCGGCTCCAGCGCCCGCATGAAGCTCAGGAATCCCCCCTCGAAGCTGGCCTGCCCCGTGATCCCCCACGCCACGCCTCGCACGGTCTCCGGGCCGGAAGTGGAGCAGAGGGCGTTTACGCGGGGCCAGTGGCTCCAGCAGGTCTCCACCACCGACGACGTCCCGGGGGCGAAGTAGTTCGCCTCGAAGTCCTCCTCGCTGGCATAGCGCATGTGCCCCGTGCCCGGATAGACGCTCCGGAAGCCGTGCCGGTGGTAGATCCAGTAGGGGGGACGCTCAAAGCCCGTGCCGAGGAAGAGGAGGCCGCCGCCCCGTCGGCGGAAGTCCTCCATCTGATGCCGCATGACCGCGTCGCACGCGCCCTTGCGCCTCTGGTCGGGCAGGGTGTAGACGTGGCCGAGGATGCCGGTGCGGTGGCTCTCCACGGTCATGATGTTGCAGATGATGGCGCCGTTCAGCTTGCCGACGTAGTAGCGGGTCTCCAGGTCGTCCAGGGGCTCGTGGACGGACTTCTCGATGTGCCACTTGTAGGGCATCTGCTTGTGGGCGAGGAAGGGTTTGACCTGTTCGGCGTGCGCCTCGTCCGGGGCCAGGACGACGCCCACCTCCAGGCGCTCGCCCGATTTGAGGGTCTCGTCGGCGAGTCGGGTATACATGGGACCTCCTTATCGTTCTGTCGTTCGCCGGTGATTTTCGCCAAAGATAGGGAGATCGGTTCGCTTTGTAAAGCTTTTTGATTCAGAGCTTGGAAACCAGCCCGTATTGTGAATAAACCGACCGCATCATTTATCTCCGCGCTCCTTGCCTTCTTCCTGCTCTGTCCTGGACCGGCGCAGGCGCGGGCCAAGTTCGCCGGGGAGTTCCTCGCGCTCGGGGCGGGGGCGCGCGCCCTGGGCATGGGGAGCGCCTTCGTGGCCGTGAGCGATGACGCCACGGCCGGGGTCTGGAACCCCGCCGGGCTCACCCGCATCCGGCGGCGAGAGGCCCACGCCCAGCACGCCGAGCAGTTCGGCGGGCTGGTCAACCACGACCAGGTCAACTTCGGCGCGACCGTGCGGGGCGCGGGCAGCGTGGGGTTCAGCCTCCTCCGGGTGGGGGTGGACAACATCCCGATCACGCTCCTGGAGCACCCCGACCGGCCCATCGGGCCGGACAACCGGCCGGTGCGCGTGGGGAGCGTGAGCACCTCGGACTACGCCGTGCATCTGTCCTACGCCCGCCTTGTCCGGAAGGGGCTTGCGGCAGGGGGGAGCGTCAAGCTCATCCGGCGCAAGACCGGGTCCGGCACGGGGTTCGGCTACGGCCTGGACGCGGGGGTCCTGTGGGACGCAGCGCCGGGGCTGGCCCTCGGGCTGGCCGTCCGGGACCTGACGCAGAGCCGGATCACTTACTCCAGCGCCGCAACGGACAGGATCGCCCCCACGGCCCTCGTGGGCGCGGCCTACACCTGGCGCTTTGCGGCCCTGCGGGGGCGGCTCACGGGCAGCCTGAGCGCCGGGCTTGGCCAGGATGCCGTCAGCATCGAGGATGGACGCCGGTTCAACACGGGCGTGGAGTATTCATTCCGGGAGATGGCTGCCCTCCGCCTCGGCGCGGAGGAGGGGCATTTCACCGCCGGGGGGGGGGTCCGGTTCTACGGGCGCTTCGGCGTGGACGTGGCGTTTCTGTCGCGGAGCGACCTGGAGAACAGCTATCGCATCTCGGCGACAGCGCAGTGGTAAAATATATGAAATCTTTCCGATCCGGCGACGTGGCCATCGTGGGCAGGCCCAACGTGGGCAAATCGACGCTCTTCAACGCCCTCGTGGGGGAGCGCCTGGCCATCGTCACCCCCAAGCCGCAGACCACGCGCATCCCTCTGCTGGGCGTCGTGACCCGGCCGGCGTCGCAGGTCGTGATCTGGGACACGCCCGGCCTGCTCGACCCGAAGTACCGTCTCCAGGAGGCCATGCGCTCCCACGCCGCCCGGCGCATCCGGGAGGCGGACGCGGTCGTGGGGCTCCTGGACGCCCACGCGCTGGACCTCGACGAGGACCTGAGGGCCGTCTTGTCCGGGGTCAAGGTCCCGCTGATCATCGCGCTGAATAAGGTGGACCTGCTCCGGGCAGAGGAGGTGGGTCTGGCCCTTGTCTGCGTGCGGGAGGCGGTTCGCGCGGACGAGGTCCTCCCGGTCTCCGCGCTGACCGGGGAGGGCCTTGCCGGGCTGATGGACGCCCTGGAGCGCCGGCTCCCGTTCGGGCCCAGGCTCTACCCCGACGAGACGCTGACGGACCAGCCGGAGCGCTTCTTCGTGGCCGAGCTGATCCGGGAGGCCGTTTTTGACCTTCTGAGACAGGAGGTCCCCTACGCCACGGCGGTCACGGTCGAGGAGTTCAGGGAGCGGGACGCCAAGACCTACATCCGCGCGAATGTGTGCGTGGAGCGGGAGTCGCAGAAGGGGATCGTCATCGGTGCGCAGGGGAGGATGCTCAAGCGCGTCGGGAGCGAGGCCCGGCGCCGGGTCGAGGCGTTTCTGGAGCGTCCCGTGTACCTCGACCTGTGGGTCAAGGTGCGGGAGGACTGGCGCAAGAAGGACGGGGATTTGAGGGATTTTGGATATGTGTAGGAGGGTTCCGTGAAGATCACGCAGATTCGCGCCACGCCGCTGTCGCTGCCCTACAAGGAGGCGTACCACTGGAGCGGGGGGTGCCCGATGGGGGCGACGGTGGTGCTCGTGGAGGTGGAGACGGACGCGGGGGTCGTGGGCATCGGGGAGTCCACGGGGGACCGGTCCGCCGAGGGGGTGATGGGGCTGATCCGGGGGTTGACGCCGCTGTTCATCGGGGAGCCGGCGTTCGACGTGGAGCGGCTGATGGCGCGGGCCTTCCGGCTGGGGAAGCTCCAGAACACGCCCCGTTTTGGCAACCACGCCTTCGCGGGCCTGGAGATGGCGCTGTGGGACGCCGTCGGCAAGGCGGCCGGGCAGCCGGTCCACCGGCTCCTGGGCGGGGCCACGCGGGGGGAGATCGACTATTTCGCTTTTTTGCAGGGGGATGAGGCCGGGGAGCTGGCGGAGGACGCGCGGGCCGCGGCCGGGGCGGGCTACTCGGTGATCTATATGAAGGTGGGGCGGGGGGAGAAGAAGGACCTCTCGAACGTGCGGGCCGTGCGGCGGGAGATCGGGGACCTGAAGCTGCGCGTGGACGTGAATGAGGCGTGGGACGTGCTGACGGCCATCCGGATGATCCGGAAGCTGTCGGAGTTCGACCTGGAGTTCGTGGAGCAGCCGACGCCGAGCCGGGATATGGAGGCGCTGGCGCAGGTGAAGGCGGCGGTGAACGTGCCGATTGCCATCGACCAGGGGGTCTACACGCCGGCGGAGGTCTACGAGGCGTGCCGGAGGCGGGCCGCGGACGTGATCGTGCTGGGGCCGCACGAAACGGGGGGGCTGCTGGGGTTCCGGAAGGCGGCGGCGGTGGCCGAGGCCGCGGGACTGCCGGTCTGCCTGCACGGGCAGCACGACACGGGCATCTCCACGTGCGCGGAGAATCAGATCTGCGCCACGCTGTCCAACCTGACGGACGGCAATCAGATCATGCATCAGTTGCTCGTGGAGGACCTGGTGGCGTCGCCGGACCTGACGGTGCGGAAGGGGAGGCTGCCGGCGCTGGAGGGGGTCGGGCTGGGGTTTGAGCTGGACCGGGACGCGGTGGCGAGGGGGGCGGAGCGGTACCGGAAGCAGGGGC